>Ga0180301_10000786_pt1 | contig 24835 bp, 24 predicted proteins | sample GuaBasSediGuay16_FD_121797 | JGI IMG/M metagenome (GOLD analysis project Ga0180301, IMG submission 121797) | Subseafloor sediment microbial communities from Guaymas Basin, Gulf of California, Mexico - Guay16, Core 4569-2, 12-15 cm | ecosystem: Environmental > Aquatic > Marine > Hydrothermal... | reverse complement strand
GTTTTTGTGTTTACCGCAATGTTTTCATCCAAAAAATCGTATTTTTCCAAAATATGTTTCGCCTTTATTCTGATAATTTCGAGTGTGTTTTTCGTCATGTCAGTTTAACCTTATTCCGTTTAAGTTTAGATTTATATTGACTTTGTCTCCTTGTTTAAGTTTTAGACTGTTAAATACCGCCTTTGAAATTTCGCTGAAAAGAATGCTTTTTCCCGCGGCGATTTTTATTTTAAAATGCGAATTTATTGACACAATATCAATAATATCGCCTTCAAATTGATTAAATTTTTGCGTTTGGCCGTCGCGAGGCGATATGACAATGTCCTTTGGAAAGATTGCCATTTTTTTTATTTTTTTCCCGTTATGCGGCGCGATAATGTTTAATCCTCCGCATTCAATTTCAAATAGCCCCGAATTCAATAGTTTTAAAGAATCAATATTCAATATATTCGGCGAGCCGATAAAATTTGAAACTTCATTATCAACAGAATTGAAAAATATTTCCTCCGCCTTCCCGGTTCCGCGAATTTCTCCATTAATTAAAATGCCGACGCGGTCGGACATCTCTTGCGCCTCTTCAAAATTATGCGTTACATAAATAGTCGTTATTTTGAGGTTTTTCAGCAGAATCTTCAACTCCTCTCTCATATATTTTGCAGTATTAAAATCCACGCTTTTAAAAGGTTCATCCAAAAGGAGAATGCGCGGCTCTGCCGCCAAAACTCTGGCCATGGCGACTTTTTGTTTTTCTCCTCCGCTTAGTCGCGCGGGATAATAATCGGCAAATTCAGATATATTCATTGATTTAAGAATTTTTAAAACTTTTTTTTCCGGAATTGTTTTATTTGTTTTATTTTTAATCGGATAAGCGATATTTTTAAAAACGGTCATATGTGGTAAAAGGCATAAATCCTGAAAAAGATAACCCACGCCTCTTTTTTCAGTAGGCAGGTCGTCAATTGGAACGCCATTAAAAAAGACATTGCCGTCATAAGGTATTAGTCCCGCAATCGCGTTAAGCAAAGTAGTTTTTCCCGCTCCGTTTGGTCCAAGTAAAGCGAAAATCTCCCCGTCCTTTATATTGAGATTCAAGTTTTTAAGAATAAAATTTGATAAATTTTTTGTTTTTATTTCCATTTTGTCAAAACGCTCTCAATCCTTATAAAAAATCTTTCAAATATAAAAGTCATTACAGACAATACGAGAAGGCATACGATTATAATATCCATTCTTATCAAACTTTCAGCGCGCATCATAAGAGCACCTATGCCGGTCGGAATAGCCACCATTTCCGCCGCGATTATAACCCTCCATGCCATTCCCGCTTCAAGCCGAAGGCCCGTGAATATAGTCGGAAGCGCGAGGGGAAAAACGATTGTTTTCAAAATTCTTATATTTGAAGCGCCCATCGTTTTTGCCGCGAAAATATAATTTTTATCCACATTTTTGATGCCGCAAACCGTATTATAGCAAACCGGAAAAAACGAACAAATAAAAATTATCGCGATTGGAAGCGCTTCGCCTATTCCTATATATAATATTAAAATCGGTAGCCAACCAAGCGCGGGAACGGGATAAAAAACAGTTATTAAAGGGTTAAAAAGTTTGTCAATATATTTATTCCAACCCATCACGGTTCCCGTCAGTATCCCAAGCAGAGCGCCCATTGAAAATCCCGCCAATACCCTTATTATGCTTTTGGCTAAATTTTCGAACAATATTCCGTTTTTAATCAGTTCATAGAATTGCGATAAAACTTCAGTGAAAGGAGGCAGAAGCCCTTTGGATACAAAATCGCATCGCGCTGCAATTTCCCAGAGTATTAAAAGGACTATTATCGGAATGAAGCCAGGTTTAGAGTCGTTTAAACTACTTGCGCGCGAAGATTTCAGATTGTATTTCGCGGTTTTATTTTCAGATTTTGTCATACAAAATTTCTTCCGCTTTAAAGGATTTTTTAATATAGCCGAGTTTTGCCATATAATCTATCGTTGATTGAATTATTTCGGAAGAAATATTCCCCGTATAATCCATCCTGTTCATTGAACGGCTTAGAACCTTGCTGTTTATTTCAAGTTTTCCCGCTAATTTGGCGGCTTTTGCGGGAAATAGAACGCCTTTTGTTGATTGCATTTGTTTTGACACAATATTCATCGCTTGAATAGGATTGGCATTAATCCACGCGGTGGATTTTTCGGTTGCCGCGATAAGTTTTTTCGCTATATCGGGACGCTTTTTTAATAAATCATCTTTAATCACAAGGACACTTCCCTGCATCCGCGGCCAGACATCTTTTGCCGTTAGAAGCATTTTAAAACCATAATCTTCTGCCATTGTCGCCCATTGTTCCGGCAGAAAAGCGGCGTCCAGTTTTCCAGATTTGATGGCCAATATTTGTTTTGGCGGGTTCATTCTACGGATGTTTTTGAGGACTTTTGCTTTGTTTAAATGATATTTATCCATCGCTTTATGCAAAAGGACATCAACGGCGCCACCTTCCCTTACGCATCCTATATTGAGCCCCCTTTTTTGCAGGTCATTTATGTTTTTTATTTTATTGGGGTTAACCGCCAGCCCATAGCCGTATTTGTGAGTTCCTGCCAGTATTTTTATGGGAATTTGAGCATTGGCGTAAACATTAATGGCGGGAATCAGACACATATAAGCGATTTGAATATCCTCTCTGACCATTGCGGACGCCAATGCCATGCCCGTTACATAGCTTTCATAGGCGCTTAATCTCAGACCCTCTTTTTTAAACCAGCCTTTTTCACGCGCGACATAGGCGCAGGCCGCGTGATTCATAAATTCAACCGCCATGCCGATCGACTTTTCCCGCTTTGTTTGGCAGGCGGAAATCAAAATCAAAACCGCCAATAATCCCGCTATTTTTTTCATAGTATTGCTCCGTATTTAACGATTATGCTTTTTAGCGCGTATTACTGAAAAACGTGTATTTTATCCATTGGCAGAGCCGCGCTGATTTCCATGCCCTCGCGAAAAACCATTTTTTCGGCGAACGATGCGGGAATGATTAAAAACAATGCTGAAGTTGCGTGATAAACAAGTCATTCTTTGAACTATTTTCCGCTTCTCTTTTAAAAACATAATTGGCTTGTAGTTTAACATTCCCTGACGGGAAATAATTTAAACCGGCTGTAGTCCATTTGACCTCTTTGCCGTTAACGACGCTTCTATCGGGATTAAATTCTTCATATCTCGCGACGGCGGATAATTTATTTGGCATTAAAAATTTGCCGGCGGTAAAGCCAAAACCTCCGGCCTTAAGATTTGTCGCGGAATCAAAATTATATTTTCCAAGCATAAATTCGCCTTTCAAAAATAAGTCTTTTCTGCCAATTTTCAAATCTGCCTGCATCAAATTCTTAATATAAGGCAGTTGCGTAAATGCCGATTCCAGAGCGCTATCGCCGGTTCCCGTTTCGCAGAAACTTGCCGCGCCAATTCCCAACCGCAAAAAAAGATTCTTTTATTGTAAGCCGTCCGACATAAAAATACTGGTTATCGTCGTTTGCCTTATTATTTGAGCCATTACCGTTAAAAATTCCCAACTGATAACTGATTTTCCCGTCAAATATATTTCCCTCGGCCATAATGCCGATATCCCTGTAACTTGGGGGAAACAATTGCGAGAGAAACCGGTATTTATTTATCAAATCCTGTTTTGTTACCGGGGTTAAAGCTTCCGCGCTCATGGGAATCTTAAACTGTCCGATATCCACTTTAAACTGTTTTGAATGAGTATATTTCAAGACGGCGTCAAGCAAAATCGGTTGCCTTAGGGAATCGACGCGAATTGTATAATCAAAATTTTCATCCGCTTTCCCTGAAAATACAACTCTCACCCTTTTTACGGCGAAAGAATTATTTTCGGCTTTTCCCGCCAGGTATCTTGCGTGAATAAAACCGCCGATTTGAGGCGTTTTGGCGAAACAAACGACTGGGTAAAAAAACAATGCACAAACGGCAAAAATACTTTTTTTCGTCATTTTATAATCTTCTTTCTTCCGTTATAGTTTACAAAATATAACGGCATTTTGAAAAATTATTTTTTTACTAAAGTGGAACGCTTCAACCGCCCAATGGTTCTGCCTGCAAAAGAGCGGAATTCTTTTCTGGCGAGCTTTTTGATTTTTTTTTGAAAACCGTCGTATTCTTTAATAAATTTCAAAGCGAAAGGCGTAAGTTGGGTCCCGCCGCGTTCATTGCCGCCCCGCCGTTTTAACAATATTTTTTCTCCCAAATTCTTTTCAAGTCTTTTCAGTATTTTATGCGCCTTGGAATAAGACATATCCATGCTTTTAGCCGCTTTATTGATTGACTTGAATTTGTCTATTCTTTGCAAAAGCCATACCAGGCCTATTCCCATGAATGGCTCATTCTTTTTATTTATAATGCTGATTCTGGTTTCAATTTTCATTTTAAAAATCCCCGCTTATCCCGCTTTACCTCCGCGTCTCGCGATAATGTTTTCTCTTTTGCCGTTCCCGACCTTTGACTTCTCCCATTCGCCAATCCTGCCCAGGGGCTTGCCGTTTTTTCTTTTTTAATGCTTTCCGCCGTTTATCATCTTAATCGCATGTGGCAATATATCAATAATTGCTTCAAGAGATTCCTTGACTCCCTTTGGCGAACCCGGCAGGTTTATGATAAGCGTTTTTTCTCTTATGGCCGATATTCCCCGCGACAGAGCGGCGCGTTTTGTTTTTTTAATTCCCTCGCTTCTAATCAATTCAGATATTCCCGGTATTAGTTTATCCGCCACTTTGAGAGTGGCTTCCGGAGTAATATCGCTTTCGCCCAATCCGGTTCCGCCATTGGTTAGAATTAAATTAACTTTTTTTACATTGGAATAAAATTTCAATTTTTGAATTATCGCTTTTTCATCGTCTAAAGCAATATCATATTCCATTACCTGAAAATTCCGGGGAAGATTCTCTTTTAAAATTTTTCCGCTTTCATCATTGTCTTTCGTTCTTGTGGATGAAACGGTTAATATGGCGGTTTTAATCATTTAATACCTCAATCTCATCGCCTTTATTGAGATAACCTCCATTAAGCACTTTGGCGAATATGCCTTCATCGCTCATCGCGCAGACTCCGGCTTTTTCAAATATTCGGCATCTGTCATGGCATTTTTTCCCGAATTGAGTAATTTCAAGAATGACAGAGTCATTAAGTTTAAGTCTGGTTCCGACAGATAGCTGTTTTAAATCAATGCCGGATATAATAATATTTTCAGCAAAGTCGCCGTCCGATATTTTAATGTTCGCTGATAATTTAACTTTTTCAATGGATTTGTCAACAAGAATAGATATTTGTCTGTGTCCGGGACCAGCGTGGGCGTCGCCCGCAATTCCATGATTTTTTCTTAACTCAGCTTGCTTGACAGGGTGTTTTCGAACACCCTTTTTTCCTGCGACGCAAATTGCTTTAATTTTCCCTTTCATAATTTCCGCTTTTGCCTCCGGATTTTTTCAGAAGGCGGACATTCGTGATATTCATATTTTTATCAATCGCTTTAAGCATATCGTATATATTCAGCAAAGCTGTGCCGGCGGCGGAAAGCGCCTCCATTTCAGCTCCCGTTCTGTCAAAAGTTTTTACCAGGCTCAAAACGCGAATACCTTTTTTCTCAGTATTAAATTTAATATCGCAATGCGTGATATTTATGGGATGACATAAAGGCAAAGCGTCTGGAGTCGCTTTAGCCGCCATAATGGCGGCGAGTTTCGAACTTGTGAATATATCTCCTTTCGGTGTTTTATTTTCTTTAATGGCTTTAAGAGTTTTTGGGGAAATTTCAATAAAGCCTTCGGCGATGGCTGTTCGCAAAGTTTTCTGTTTTGGCGAGACATCAATCATTCGCAATTCATTTTTTTTACATCGCATGCTTATCCTCCAATGGCCGACATCGTTTCAGTTTGAGATTCGATTTTTGGAGCTCGCGATTTTGCAAGAACAGCTTGGAGCAGGATTTTTTTAATTTCATCTTTCCCTTTCCCGTCCCGGAGCATATCGCGCAGGTTTACGGATTTTTCAGCGAAAAGGCAAAGTTTAATTCTTCCATCAAATGTTACTCTTATACGATTACAGGTCGCACAAAAGGATTTGCTTACCGGCAGTATAAATCCGACTTTTCCTTTACCTGAAATCTGTTGATGATAAACGGCGGGCGAGCTTTTAGGCGTGATTTCCTTTTCCGATATAAAGTTTTTGTCAATCAGATTTTTTCTGATTTTATCAACCGGCGCACGTTTGAGATTGTCTTTTAAAAAATCCATTTTTTCGATAAATCGCATGGTGGCGCCTATTTCATTAGCGAAATCTATCAAAGGATTAATTTCGTCTTCATTGAAATCTTTAATGACAACGGCGTTCAATTTAACGTTTTTAACCCGTAAATTCCGTAGATTTTTTATCACCGGTTCCAGGTCCCAGCCTCTTGTAAGCCATTTATATTTTTCAGGATTTAGAGTGTCCAGACTTACATTTAATCCGCCGAGATTTAGATTATTAAGACGAGCTATATCTAGATTTTTCGATGAAAGGTTTGTAGTTATGTAAAATTCACCGATATTAAGATTTTCAAAAAAATCCATCGCGTTTCGTCTGATAAAGGGCTCGCCGCCGGTAAAACGAAATTTCCTTATTCCAAGCTCTTTAAAAATTTCAAGCAGTAAATATATTTCCTCAAATTTAAGTAATTCCTCATGAGAGCGCGTTCTTATGCCTTCTTCAGGCATGCAATAGCGGCAGCGCATATTGCATTTATCCGTCAGCGAAATTCTGGCATAATCAATTATTCGTCCATATGAATCTTTCAACATTTTCCAAACCCGCATTGCGGGAATACGCAAATTTTGCAGTCTCTGCAAAATCCGCCGTATCCTCGTTCTATAATGTCTTTTTTATTTATTTTTACGTTTGAAAACACATAAGGAAGAAACAAATCCAATACAGTGATTTTATAAAAAAGCGCGCAGGCCGGCACGCCAAAAACGGGAATATCCTTTAAATAACCCACCATAAACATATTGCCCGGCAAAATCGGCGCTCCGTAAGAAACAACTTTGACCCCAGCTTTTCTTATGGCCGTTTTTGTTGTGTCGTCGGGGTCCACCGACATGCCGCCAGTGAGAATTATAAAATCGCAACCTTTTTGCGCTTGCGCCAAAATTTCATTTTTTAATTTTTCCACGTCATCGCTGATGATTTTAAATTCGTTTATCTTTGAATCGTATTCTTTTATTTTTCTTTCAATTACGGGACGGAAACCGTCCTTGATTTTTCCGCTTGCCAACTCTCCTCCCGTAACAATCAATCCGACTTTTTTTTTCTTAAAAGGCATAACGTTTAATGGTGGAACGCTTCCTATTTTTAAAACTTTCCGGACAAGTTTTTTGCTGATAATAAGCGGCACGATTCTAATTCCTGCAATCCTGTCGTTTTTTTTAACCTGTATGTCGGAATGCATTGTTGCAAATACAATATTTCCAATATGGTTTATTTGAGCGACGGCTTTTTTATCAACTTTGAGAAATCCATCGCAAGCTGCCATAAATTGCGTTTTCCCCTCCACCGGTCCGGTGGTTTTAATATTTTTTCCTCCAAGCTTGCGAAACTTAAGCGCAGCTTCATCCTCATGATAATAATTCTCAGGCATATTTAATAGATAGATATGCTCTTTGCCGAGCGCTTTAAGTTCCTTAATATCTTGCCAGCGTATGATATGGCCTTTTCTGAAGGCCGCGCCCTTAACTTTGCCCGGCGCGATACGTGTAATATCATGCCCGATGACTTTGCCGACGGCGTCCTCAACTTTGATGATTTTTGCGAAATTACTTTTCTTCATTTAATTACTCAAATCAAATTTTCCGGTAAAAGCCAGACTGCGGTTGAGAGCAAATATCCGCTCCGTTATAGTTAATGATATATAATGGGGAATGGAAAAGCAAACGTAGAAACGAGGCATGGAAGTGTTGAGCAGTAGAGGCGCGGTAAAATTACACTGCCCCGCCGTGTTTTTCGGCTCTCAAGGTTTTTTGTTCAAGGATTTCCGCACGTATTGGAGGTATTTCATGTCCAAAGCGTCCCGATGTGTTTCAGCGTATTTTTGCATTTCAGATTTTAATTTTGTGGCAAATGAGGCGTCATTTAGGATTTTGAGTCTGATATGCGCCATGTCGTCGGGAAGAAAAACCGAGTATTTTTCATCCTCTGACCAGTTGGAGGAAAGATGTTCCTTTTTCACAAAAACAAGTGAATTCATGTCCCACCACACCAGTGTCCAGTCTTTTGGAGGGAAATAAAACAGATACTCCGGTCTTGCAATTTTGAAGCAGGCGTTCCCTTCGCACATCCTAACTTCCCTTAATCTGTAATTTCTCTCGATTATCGCCAAAGATAATTTTCTCCTTTTGGCAAATCGTTTAAAAAAGAATGGGGAAGATTCGGCGATGCTGATTTCCGCCGCGTAATCGTGAAAAATGTACCTACCGTCCACGAAAATTTTGTATGGCGGAGACAAATAAAACCCGAGATAACCGCCCCAGCGCCACGGATTATACATCCTGAGATCCGCTAATTTTGAGGCATTTTCCCTGAGGAAGGATATGGCGTTTTTGCGGGGGAAAAGAGGAATTAGAAGGGTTTTAAAGGTGAATGGCCATATATACATAAAGCAAAAGACCGCCGCAATAAATGCGAAAACGAATTGTCGCGCCAGCCATTTTCTCGAGAGAAAATTTTCCTTTCTGAAGTAGTAGGGCATTATGAATGAAAAAGCGATAGAAAAGAAACCTATGTGCCTTGTGTGCTGGGATGAAACAAAGGCGAAGTACAAAAGAATCAGTATGTGGGCGAAGTGAAACTTCTTTTTTTTCGCCACCAACAAAGCCATAAAGGCAAGCGAAAAGAAAAGAGCGAGCATGTAAACCCAGTGAAACGGATTGCTCAACCTTGGCGGCGCCCATTCAGTCACATACCTTGAAATAGCGGGCATATCGGACAAGTGTCTCAGGACGACCCCGTATATCTTTGTCCCGAAGGGATTTGCGATTGTGCCCAAAAACGCGAACAGAAAGCAAACAAAAACCGACTTTGCCTTGTTCAGGCAATCGGTTAAAACCCCGTTTTTTTTGCGGTTATAAAGCCCGTCTATAATAAGACCGGACATGTAGAAGAGAATTAAAAGTAATCCGAAGATGAATCCGGCGTGCAGGTTCGCCCACAGTGAATAGAAGCAAAAAAAAACTAAATAAACTTTTCGGTTCCACAGCATTCCGCTCGAAAATGCCCTTTCGAAAAAGTATAGTTCAAGGGCGAAAAAAATCAAACTGTAGTTGTCCACCCTCAAATCCGAATTCGGAAAGATGAGCAGGGCAAAAAGTGCGTAAGCGAAAAAAGCGCCCTTTATTCCTCTGGAGAAATCCTCCCTGAGGTTCGTCTGACCGCTGCCGGAAGGAAGTCTGCCCTCGATTGTTGGAGGAGTTTGTTTTCTTATAAGGTTTGCTGTGTGCAGAACGAGCGTTTTCTTGAACAGCAGAAAAAGGATGAGCATGAGAACTATCTTCCAGCAGTAGAGAGCCTGTATGCCGCCAGCGAGGTAAAGCAAATAATATATTACTTGCGCCAGCCACTCAAAGTCCATCCATGGCGTTCCGGTTTTCGTCCATGACAGGAAGTCAGTTTTCGGCAAAGCGAGATTTTGAAAAATATACTTTCCGGCTGAGAGATGCCAGAATAAATCATAATTATATATGGGAGTGAAAAGGACCGAGAAAGCGATTGAAAGCAGGACCGCCGCCAGAAAGCGACCCAGCCACACATCGGGTGAAAAATTTTTCATTCAATATCCTCCGAGGCGATGCGGGGAATGAGAAGAATAATGGTAGATAAAAGTATCAAGGAAACTGAGTTATAGAGAATCGTAAATTTTACGGAAATGCTCTCCGCCAAAAATCCGTTAAGCATAAAAGTAAGCGGGAGCACGGCATAAGCGAAAGTAGTAAGCACCGAGAAAAATCTTCCCTTTATATCTTCCCTGATTATGCGCTGAAACAGTCCTATAGCAAGGGCGTTGCCCAGTCCCAGTGCAACGCCGCATGAAAATATCAGGAAAGTGATAGCGTATTTATTACTTGCAAAATAAAGCCCAAAAAACGAAAGTCCCATAAGCATCAAAGATATGAAAAAGGAAATGTAAACCTTTCTGAAGGTTTTTTTGAAACTCATCACTACGGCCATTGCGCTGGAGCCGAGGGCGAAAAAGGTTTCTAATATGGCAAGCCAGGTGACGTTTTCCTCCATTATGAACTTAACCAGCATGGGTATAAGTATGAGCAAAGGACCGACAAAAAAATTAAAAGCGGTAAAACACAACATAAGCCATAACACCGCCCTGTTTTCAAAGATGTAAAATATTCCCTCCTTAAACTGGTGGAAATATTTTTCTTTGTTCCTGGAGGCGCCGAGCGAGGTTTTTATAAACCACACGGCTCCGAATGAGACAAGAAAAGTGAAGGCGTCAAACATAAAAGCACCGGCTATTCCTATGGTGGCTATAAAAACACTCCCGAGTGCCGAGCCGAAAACATTTGAGATTTGCATGACCGAGGAGTCCAGAGCAGCGGCAGCACCCAGATGCTCTCTTGATGTGAGTTTCAGAAGAGAGCTTGAAACCGCCGACTCAAACATTGGACCGAAAAAGGAGATGAGAAAGCAGAGGAGGTAGAGAGCGCCGAGCTTTATTTTACCCTCGAAAGCTAGAAGGCACAGGATAAATATAAAAATGAACCTGAAAAAATCCGCCCAGAGCATCATTCTTCTTTTGTCCGACCTATCAACCAGAGTTCCAAGAAAAGGACCGAAAAAAACCACAGGCAGGAAATTGACGGCCATAAGAAGTCCGAGGTGAAGTTTGCTTTTTGCTCCAACCTCGGAAACTATCCACCACGCTATGGCTATGGCGAAAAATTTGTCTCCGATTGCGGAAATCACGCGACCTGCAAACAATTTTCTGAAATCCGGAAAAATTGAAAGTGGATGTTCCTTAATCCCGTTTTTTATTTTTTTCATGTTTCGTATGTTCCCTTTCAAGAGACGCAAACCATGAGGCGACGGAAGCATGCAGACTGTCTTCAATATGCGCCGGATTGTTTTTTAAATACCTTTTCACTTCTCCTTTCAATTCATCAAATGAAACTTCTCCGCTTAGGGCCATGAGAGCCACATTTTGCGTATCGTCCGCCCTGAAAAGTTTGTATTCATTTTTTTTGAGCCACTCAGGTGGAGCGCTTTTCCTCATAACCATTACAATAAGTCTTGCGTCCCAGTGCACAAGAGCCCAGTCCTTCCTTGGAATATAAAGCAGATATGTGGGTCTCCACATGACAATTTCCCTGGAATCCTTGAATTTGTGCTTTACAGGGGTTTTTTGCCCGTCCCTTTCAAGCACCAGAATTTCAAATTTGTATTTTTGAAGAAACCTGCGCCAGGCCTCGTAATTTACCTGGCAATTTTGCACCTCCTCAAGTTTTGAATGAAAAATGTATCTCCCGTCTATAAAGGGTTTATAGCTAGGCCACAGAAAAAACTCCATGTAGCCTCCCCAGCCCCATTGGTTGTACATTCTCAGTTTCCCAAGCTGGCGGCGGTTACTTTCAAGAAATCTGACCAATGGCTGGGACCTGTTGATAAAATCCGTCATTCTTCCCGCACGGCTCCAGATAAACACCGGATAGTAGAGAATGATGAAGAACGAAAACAATAACGTGAGACTTCTTTTACCTCGCGTGAGAACTGCATCGCGCATGGAATATAGGAAAGAGGCGCAGGCCATGATAATGAAAAAAGGCGTTTGCCTTGAATAGTTTATGGCAGAATAGCCGAAAAATAACATTGAAATTATGTGAGGATAAGGCACGTCCCTTTTACGAATGAATCGCAGCAGCAGCGTTATGAAAGAAACGAAAAATAAAAAAGCGAAGGGCCATTGATAGACGCCAAAAATGTCAAATGGCGTCCACTCCTGTATGTATTCCTGGAGAACTGACAGGTATTTGTGATGATTTGCGGCTACCTTGAATATGGCCGGTCCGTAAGGGTTCAGGAAAATCGCGAATATTGAGACAAAAAAGAGTTTCAAATAAGAAATGGACTTTCCGAAATTTATTTTCCCGGACCTGCCGTAGATGAGAGGAATGGCCCCCGAGGAGAATTCTCCCAAAAAATAGAAAAATATCAACGCCGAGCCGTAAAGGTGACCGGCGTGCATGTTGCACCATAAAACAAAGAACAAAAAACAAAGGGCGTAGTCTTTAATCCGCGGCAGATTTTGAGAAAGCCTTCCTTTTTCGAGCCGGAAGAGAAGATATGAAAAAAACAGGAGTGAAAAATTTTCGGGTCTCAAATCGCTGTTTGTCACAATCGCCGCCGAGACAAACGGCAAAGAAAAAAAGGCGAGTCGCCTTATTCCATAGAGCAGAGCCGTTTTGCAGACAAAGAAAAGGGAAGCTGAAAGCAGCAGGAATTTGAGGAAAAAAAGACCTCTGAAACCCGAAATTTTCCATATAGAGAAATAGATAATCTGTACCAGCCATTCAAAGTCAAACCATTCCTTGCCGTTCATGCTCCAGGTCATAAAATCCGAGTGCGGAACCTTCCCGGAAAGAAGGATATGTTTTCCGGCGAGAAGATGCCAGAAAACGTCAGGGCTTACAATGGGAAGGATAAACGCGCTCAGAGAAAGAAGCCACAGAAAAGTAATGAATATTTTATTTTTCACCGGCTATAATTGTAGCAAATTGAAAAACGGCGCATTCCAAAAGTCATAATAAGACGCCGGTTTGCATTGTGAAACCGCGGTATTCTTCAAAGTCCTGTCAACCCATTAAAAAACCTAACCGTAGTTAGATGTAAGAGAGCGTTTTTTGCTGAGGACCAAGGCCTCATTTACAATATCCACCTTTGTTTTAGCCAATATCCTGGTTTTTGGCTTTAAATTGGCGGTTTTCCATATTTTTTCCAGCAATTGCGATATTTTCGCCGACAATTCGAAAGGATTCAATCGCTCCCACAGTTTTATCAGGTCTTTTGCCAGTGCGGGGTTGTATTCAGCAAGGCGATCCAGCGGCGTTTGCGGTGCGCTGTAAATCTTTTTGGTCTTTGAACCGATATGAATTGTTTTAATCAGCTTTACCGAGGGTTGATACAGGTTCATCCATGCGCTAAGCGGATTCGCATATAATCTGTTCATCAAAGCCAGGGCTTTTTGACTGTCATAACGGTCCCATCCGATAAGTTTCCTTACATGTGTCCAATTCTTTTGCTCTATATGCGCGTTATCGTGTTTTTTATAAGCCCTTGAGCGGGTGAATTGAATGTCAATTTCGGCGCAATACCTGTAAAGATGCCAGTTGATGAATTCCGAACCATTATCGGAATCAACGCCCTTGGTTTTAAAAGGGAGCCCGGCTTGGTTTTACCGTATATGCGCTTTTTAAGTTGATACCTATAAGGCCTGATTATACGCTCAATGGTGTTTTTGCTTATATTAAGCAGCAAGGTTTCAGTCGTTTTGTCTATTTTATGACGCATTCGTATCCATGGTAGCCATAGTCTTATTATTTCCTTGAGGCGCACGGACCAAGGGAAATTTGCTTGTTCCCATAAATCCACTATGATAGTTTGCACATTATGACCGTAAACTATCGGACGCTTTGATGGGCGGAGCTTGGAGTGGCCTTTCTGGGGGTTGTTAAGTAAATATATGGCGTATTTGCGGTTATACGCGCGTAAGCGGCAAAATTCCGATAAAATGGCTGATTTGCCGGCTTTATCGGAAGCGAAATATCTTTTGCGAATGTTTTCCAGATATTGCATGCGGAATTTCCTTGTCATGAGATTATATTACTACTTACTGCATGTTTTACGGTTAGATTTTTAATGGGGCGATGATATGCCCCATGGTTAGATTATAAATGGGTTGATGCGGCACATCGCTTTTTTTACTTCAATTTTATAAAATATCCTCGTATGATGAATTTGGAGTGGGTTTTGGAATCTGTTGACCATCCACGCTTTCCTTACCGCCTGAGCATAAGGCAGGGCGGAGAAAATCTTCTGGTCCTGCGGGTTCAGGACAGGTGGCCGGGGCAGAAAGGACATATATTCTGTTTAAGGGAAAAAAGCGGCGATTTCAGTCCTACCCTTTCCGAAGTTGAAAGGGTCAAAGTAATTTCTTTCAAAAGATACGGGAAAAGAATATCGGTTGTACTGGACAGGGGGAAAGAAAAAAGATGCGACTTTCTTTTCCTCACGAAGAAATACAAAAGCGGCGAAGGAGAATACGAACAGATTTTCTGGCGCACTCAGGCGGGACTCCTTGGCAACAAGCCCCGCCTGAAATTATCCACATATCACAAAGGCGAAATGGACATAATAGTGGATATCGGAGAAAAGTATCCGTGGACATTTCCGGACTGCAATGTGGAAAAAGACCGTCTTCCGGTAGGAGATTACGCGCTTAAAGGCAAGAGTGGCATTATCGCGATCGTGGAGAGAAAAACCTTCGATAACTTCGTCGCCGAATTCTCAAAAATGCAAATCTTTCACCAGCAGTTGGGCGAACTCTCGTCCCACAAGCATTCCGCGCTTTTGATAGAAGCCAATTACGCGGATTTTTTTAAGCCCGGCCGCCTGAAATATTACCCGCCTGTTTTCGCCGCCAAGGCGATAGGCGAACTTTATGCTTTTCATCCCGCCCTTTCAATTATATTTGCCGGCAACAGAAAATTGGCCAATGAATGGACATACAGATTTTTTTCGGCGGTCAGGGCGAATAACGAAGACAATATCCCCCCGTCTGTCTCCGAAACGATCGCGAAATACGAATACCAGTCTTCCAGGCTCGATTATTTCGGTCTTAAGGACCTGGTAAGAAAGAAACTTCCGGAAGAAAATTTTAATTTAAACTTCCTGAAAAAAGAATTTCCATTCGCAGATAGATTCACTTTGCGTAAGATACTTTATAGTTTGAAAAAGAAAGGCATGATAATACCCGCGAGCAGGCATGGCTTTTATAGAAAGGTTGATGCAGAAAGCGTGCCAAATCCGCCGAAAAACAAGGGATAAAGGCTTGCCCCGTTAGAGATACACGGGCTAAAATTTTATCTAAAAGATGCCGAAAAGAGGAAAATGGCGGATGTATTTGTAAAAGGTTGTAGCTGTGGGCGTGGGCGCATATGCGCCCTATCTCTAACGGGACTAACGGGGCGAGGCTAAATCCTACTCCTTGCGGTCAATCACTTGTTTTCATCATCGACATACGCCGATGCACTAATATAACCGCCGCCTTGGAGATTTATGTAGTTGGAAGAAGTCCAGCCTGAAACCCGGACCGAAGTGTATATATTCGCGGTGCCTACGTATTTTCCGTCTTTGTAGACCGGGACCGATTTGTTGATATAAACATTTTCGGAAATATACTGGTTTTCTTTGGCCCAGAAAGAGCAAGGTTCATCGATGTATACCGAGTTGGTCGTGTATTCCCTGCTTGAATCCCATAGGGTAACCCAGCCTGAAACATAAATCGTGGTATAGCCGCCTCCGCTTGGCATGAAACCCGAGCCGTTCAACGTGAGATAGCCCGAGAGGGAAACGTACCGCCTGTTTCTTTTTTGCGTCAGGACTTTTGAAGGCTTTGCCAACGGCAATTCAACGGACAAATCCTTCAAGTCGAAGGATTCGAAAAGCCCCGCGTCCCTGTAAAAAAGGTTAAAATCAACCGCCTGCGCGGCGAAAGAAATATTGGCGCATAAGAAAAGCAAAGATACAAATATTTTCGTCATAAACATCCTCCAATGTCCGGAATCTTTCTGTCTTGTTTAAATTATACAAATAAAAGGCCCCCGTCTCATAACGGGGGCGCTTGTAAAAACATTTTTCATTTATTAACTGAGTGGGTTGCTTCAAATTCCTCGCGGTTTTTGCAAAGCCGATACTTCAATTTTTCTTGAAATGTCGCATCTTTGCCCGGGTCTACGCACTTGCTTTTTTCGGCAGTTTCCTGAGGTTCAGGTTTTATGTTGTATATGTATGTTGCAAAGTCATGCCATCCTGACGCTTTTGAAAAAGCAAAATCTTCATATTTGCCTTCGAAAATTCCCTCCAGCTTCTCCTGTGATATTTTGGTTTCCACCGGGGGAAGATAAACGGAAATGCCTCCCGATATGGAGAGTGCCTTGCCGGTTCTTTCATTGCCCGTACCGTAGTAATCGGTAAACAATTTATCGCGGCCAAATTCCGCCAGTTCCCTGACTTTATCTTTAAGAGCCGAGGCATGGCTTCCCGTTTTTGTTAAGTTTGAGGAAACGAGTTTCGCGAAATGAATCAGATCGCCGAAGAAGGTTATGGTTTTGTTCGGATCGGACTTGGGACCGAGAATGTCATACCTTATAACTTCTTTTCTCGCATTTTGAACCGCCTCGGTGTCGTTTACTTTCATAACAAGAGAGGCAAATTCTCCGGAAAGTTTAGCAAACTTCTTGAGATTTTTCGCCTTTACGGCCGAAAGCATGGAGGCTTTCTTCACGAGGTCTCTGTAAAACTTTTTATGAGCCATCACTATCACTTTGGAAAATTCCGTTGCGTTAAGAGTGGGATATTTTTCAAGTACCTTTAGGAATATATCGTAGGGATAACCATAGGCAGGCTCAACCTCCTCAGAACCGATTATAACATCCGCATAATCCCTGGATTCGTAGGCGACTTCAATCATTTGCATCAGGCAGGCGTCAAAGGCGAGAATATCCACTTTTCCGGCTTCTTTCAGTATTTCGGCTATTTGCCTGGTTCTTATATAATTTCCGGTTTCACTGTCAAAAGAAATGCCTTTCCCCACTTCCGGCATTTTTTCCATCTGGGGGTCAAGCCAGCCCGTTCCATGGTCCCATAAAACAAGCATATATCTTTTCGCCGGAAAGTTTTCCTTTGACCACTTGACAAAGTCTGCCACCCTTTTATAGTCGCCCATGTCAACATTTTGCGTTTCCATTACAATCGGCGAGGTTATTTTCTCCCCGTCATCGTCTTTCTTTATAAAAAGCCTTCTGGAACCTGTCCAGTTTCCGTCAAGTTCCGTATCGCCCTGCTGTCCCTTCATTCTCCCCAATTCAACCACAATGTTTATGTTTTCGTCTGAACCGACGGCTTCCATCTGGTTCACGTTGAAAAGACCGGCTATCTCCAAATCATTCTTGCCGTTTATAAAAACCATTATAGTCCACTTTTTACGGGGCAGTTTCTTGAAATTCGCTTTTATTTCCTGCTGTGCCATCCTTGGGGAAGGTATGTTCAAATCCCGGACATTATAGATGGAATCGTCAAGATTAAGAATGAAATCCCCGGCAGAAGAATTGAAGACAACCAAAGGAAACAACACCACCGCTGCCAAAACAAACTTTCTCATTTTTTCCTCCTTCCTGTGAAACGTGCGGTTACCACTAAATTGTACTTTAAGTTGTAGCAGAAAAGAAAATACCGGGTCAATGAATTTGGTCCCGGTGTTTTTTAGGACTAAAGACCTAAGACAGATGGCTCCAACCAGTAGATTGCAAATTCAAATTCTGTGCCGGGCGGCAGACTACGCGCTGATATACAGAGCACACTCCCGCATTGAACGCTTGTCGTCCCCGCGAAAGCCTCGTCCCCGCGGGAGCGCGGAGCACAACGCAATAAACGCTTCACGCAACGAACACTTATTCCCCCTATTTCCGCCGACGTAAAAATTTATTCAGTTCTTCCAGTTTCCCGATGCTTCCTATGTCAAACCAGAGCGATTTATCGTCGCAAAAGCCTTTTAAAATCTCTCCCTCGCCAATCAGCCTCATATAAACATCTATAATCGAAAAAAAACCCAATTCAGTCATTTTGGAAAAGATTTCTGCACTAATGACATGTACACCGCTGAAGGCCAGAGATTTATATCCGCTTTCTTTTTTTGAAGATATCCCTTTCAAATTCATATTCTCGTCAAAAAGGAGATAACTTTTTGAATCCCGGTTCTTTACCGCCAAAGTCGCAAGGGAATTATACCTGAGATGGCATTTGTAAAGGTTTTGATAGTCTAGATTGGTATATATGTCGGCGTTATGCAGAATGAAGTGTCCCGAGTTTCTTAAAAACCATTCGGCTTTCTTCAGAGCGCCGCCGGTTCCCAGAATTTCCTTCTCCTCGGACAATTCAATTCGCAAGCCAAAATTGTTTTTGGATTTCAGGAAGTTTTTTATTTTCCCGGCCAGATGATGCACGTTTATTACGATTTCATCAAAGCCACTCGCCGAAAGACGGCGGATAATCCTTTCAAGGATAACTTCTCTGTTTACTTCAATCAATGGTTTCGGGATACTGTCGGTGATAGGTTTGAGCCGGGTTCCGAAACCCGCCGCAAGTATCATGGCTTTCATGGAGGCGGCTCCATTCCAAGATGCCTTATTTCCACGTTCACATTCTTCATTTTTCCAAGATACTGACCGAGTTTTTCGGCGCAGTACACGGAGCGGTGTCTTCCGCCGGTGCAGCCGAACGAAACCATCAGGTCGGAAAAATTTCTCTTCAGGTAATTCTCCGCCGTGCGGCGGATCAATTCAAAAACATGCCTCAAAAAATCCCCGACCTCTTTTCGTCTTTCCAAAAATTCCGCAACCTGCGCGTCTTTCCCGCTGAGAGAAGCATAAGCGGCAAACTTTCCCGGATTGGGCAGGGCGCGGCAGTCAAAAACAAACCCTCCGCCATGTCCTCTTTCGTCGGATGGTATGCCGCTGCGATATGAAAAAGACTGAATTCTGACGGTAAGCCCCAATTTTGCTTTGCCCAGCTGACGCAGACGGGAGGAATCAACTATATTCCTGAAAACCCGCATGAGATGGGGAACCCTAACCGGAAATTCCCGCGAGTGGGTGAGCAGATACTCTATGTTTTTCACCGCATAAGGCACGCTTTCCAGAAAATGGGTTTTTCCCTCGTAAAATCCCCTCAGTCCGTAGGCGCCCATCGCCTGCATTATTCTTATGTAAACGTACGCCGGATAAAAATCCATAAATTTTTTAACATTTACCGGTATATATTTTGAAAGCTGCCTCAGGTAAAAGTCCAGCAACTCTTTTCTGACTTTATAAGGTATGTCGGCTTTGGCGTCATAAAGAAGGGAGGCGATGTCGTATTGAAGCGCTCCTCCGCGCGCCCCCTGAAAATCTATGAAACGGGGACTGGAGTTTTTTATCATTATGTTCCTGGACTGAAAATCCCTGTAAAGCAAATATTCACGGTCAGCCTGAAGAAGGAAATCGGCAAAAACATTGAAATCGCTCTCCAGTTTCTGTTCATTGAACGGAATATTGGCAAGTTTCAGAAAATAATACTTGAAATAATTCAGGTCCCACAAAATGGACTGCCTGTCAAAACTCCTGCGAGGATAACAATAGTTCAAATTAAATCCTTTCATTGCGCGCAACTGAAATTGGGGCAGATATGAAATTGCCTTTTTATACATCTTCTCGGCCTTTTTCGGGAAACCTGAATCTTTTCTGGCAATTGTCAGATAATCGAAGAGCGTCACATCTCCCAAATCTTCCTCAAGATATATTTGCTTGTCCCTGTTCTCGGCGTAAATTTCCGGGATGGGAAGGTTCAGTTTTCTGAAATGTTTGGAAAATTCCAAAAAGGCTCTGTTTTCCAACTTATCGGGTCCATAAACCCCGACAACGGTTATCTTTCCGGAGACCATCCTGTATATCTGGCGCGCCGAGCCGTCACCCTTTAGTTTCTTGAGCATCTCAGCCCTGCGCCCGAAGGTCTGCCGAAATAAATCCTTCAAATTTTTCTCATAAATTCTTTCCTTAACCTTTTCTTTCACGATACGCATTATTCACCCCGCTTCAAGCCCGTTTTAATGCCTGAAATGCCTCATACCCGTAAAAACCATCGACACATTCAATTTATCCGCCGCTTCCACCACTTCCCTGTCTCTTATTGAACCGCCGGGCTGAATTATCGCCGTAACGCCAGCTTTTACGGCTTCTTTGACGGCGTCGGCAAAAGGGAAAAACGCGTCCGAAGCCATAACCAGCACTTCTGGTTTCGGATTGTTTTTGAGAAACTGCGAATATTTACGCGCCGCTATAAAGGAGGCGTCCACCCTTGACATCTGACCGGCGCCTATGCCGACGGTCCGGCTTTCGTCGGTCAGAACAATGGCGTTTGAACGCACATGCTTGGCGCAAGCCCACGCAAATTTAAGGGCTTTCTCTTCTCTTTCGTCCGGTTTTCTTTTGGTTAGAACATCCCATTTACCCGAAAAAAGTTTATTGTCCTCCTCCTGAATTAAGACTTCATCTCCGGCCGATTTTAGCGACAAACAAAAATTCTTTTTTTCGCGCCACTTCAAAAGGCGCAGATTCTTTTTCCTGGCCAGAATTTCAAGAGCATCGCTGCTGAAATCCGGCGCGCAAAGCACCTCCACAAATTTTTTGGAAATGAACCCGGCCATTTCGGCGTCCAATTTTCCGTTTACGGCAATGATTCCGCCGAATGCCGAAAGCGGGTCCGAATTCCATGCCTTTTCAAGTGCCCGGCGTAAATTCTCCCCGGTTGCTATTCCGCAGGGGGTAACATGCTTAAACACAACAGCCGCCGTTTCTTTAAACTCAAGAACGGCTCTCCAGCTGCCGTAAGCGTCCAGAATATTGTTGTATGAAAGCTCCTTGCCCTGAATCTGAACGAAAGGAAGCGCGGTTGATTTGGAATAAAACGCGCTTTTCTGATGAGGATTTTCCCCGTATCTGAGCTCCGAGACTTTTTCCAAACGCATGTCCAATACCTGCGGAAAAACGTTTTTATCTCCACCGCTCAACTTCGAGCAAATAACGCGCTCATACTCAAGCGTATGCTCAAAGGCCTTCAGGGCGAGCCGCCTACGGGTCTGAAGACAAATTTTGCCGTTTGTCCTGATTTCACCAACAATCTTTTCATAGTCTTCTGAATCGGTTACGACCGCGACGTTTTTGTAATTCTTCGCCGCCGCCCTCAAAAGAGTAACCCCGCCTATGTCTATATTTTCCATCAGTCTGTCCGACCAGGGTTCTTCGCTCTCGGCGACTTTTGAGAAGGGATAAAGATTGACCGCCACAATATCCACAGCGTCGATTCCCAGTTCCAAAAGATCGCTGAGGTGTTCTTCGCTCGACCGCTCACAGAGTATTGCGCCGTGTATGTAGGGATTCAGCGTTTTGACCCTGCCCCCGAGAATTTCCGGAAAGCCGGTGACGGACTCAAGGGGCACCGCCGGAATGCCCGAGCGTTTAAGCAATTCATACGTTCCCGAAGTGGATATTATTTCCACTCTGCTTCTGGATAACTCCCGGGCAAATTCAACCACCCGGGTTTTGTCCGACACGCTTATAATCGCTCTTTTTATCTTTGCCGCCCCTGCCGGCAGCAATACGACCCTGCCCCTTTTCACCTTCAGCCGGTTTTCGCAGAACAATTCCACGGCTTTCGGATATATGTAATGCTCCGTTTTTAAAACCCTTTCAGCAAGCGTTTTGGGAGTGTCTCCTCTTTTCACCGGAACCGCTTTCTGAAGAATTATCGCTCCGCTGTCATAGTTCTCGTTCACAAAATGAACCGTGGCGCCGCTGACCCGGACCCCGCTTTTTATGACCGCCTCATGCACCCTCATCCCGTACATTCCCTTGCCGCCGAAGGCGGGAAGAAGGGCCGGATGAATATTCATTATCCTGTTTTTGAAAGCGGAAAGAATACCTGGCCCGAGTTTCAGGAGAAAACCCGCCAGACATATAAGATCTATTTCATGCTTTAAACACAAGTCGGCGAGGGCTTTGTCATAAGAAGACAAGTCTTTAAAATTTTTCGGCGACAGAACGACGCCACAAATGCCTTCTTTTCGGGCTCTTTCAAGGACGCCGCTGTCTTTTTTGTTTGAAACCACCAGAGATATTTCACCCGCAAAACGGCCGTTTTTTGCGGCGGCGGCAAGCGATTGAAAATTTGTGCCCTGGCCCGAAGCGAACACAGCTATTTTTTTTATGTTTTTTCGGCTTTTATTCTGCATATTTCACCATATCTCAGATACGTGCTTTCCTCCCCTTTTGTCCGTCATATCCCCCACAATCTCTACTTTTCCCGTACCTCTTTTTATTTCTCCTATAACAACCACATCGTTTAAGATTTTCACGGCGGTTTCGACAGAATCCCTTTTTATTACCGCAATCATCCCGATTCCCATATTGAAAGTTTTCCACATTTCCTTTTCCGGTATATTGCCGATTTCCTGTATTTCGCGCATTACCCGGGGAACTTTCCACGAGTTCTTTCTTACAACAGCGCTGGCCCGTGGCGGAAGTATTCTGGAAAGATTGCCGGCTATTCCCCCGCCGGTGATGTGGGCAAGTCCCAAAATATCTTCCCTCCTTTTTTTCAGCTGGCGCCTGAGTTTTTTTATTTCCTTTACATAAATTTTGGTCGGAGTCAAAAGTTTTGCGGCGTATTTTTCAAGAAGACCTTTTTTTGCCAGGACGCTCCTTATAAGGGAAAAACCATTTGAATGAAAACCGCTTGATTTAAGCCCCAGAAGAACATCACCCGTCCTGATTTTTGAGCCGTCTATGATATCGCCCTTTTCAACGAAACCCACGCCAAAGCCCGCAAGGTCATACTCGTCTTTTTGATAAAAGCCGGGCATCTCCGCCGTTTCCCCGCCTATCAAATCGCAGTCGGCAAGAGCGCATCCTTTCCGCACCCCTTTGATTATCTCCCGCGAAATTTTCAGGTTCAACCTGCCCGTCGCGTAATAATCCAGGAAAAAAGCGGGCTTGGCCCCGCAGGTTACAATGTCGTTGACGCACATCGCCACAAGGTCTATGCCAACGGTATCGTGCCTGTTCAGGATAAAAGCCAGCTTAAGTTTGGTGCCAACCCCGTCGGTCGAGGCGGCGGCGTACAAGTCGGCTGCGCCTTTTACCCTGTAAAGTCCCGAAAATCCGCCTATGAATTTCGATTTTTTCATCAAGAACCGGGTAAATCTTTCGGCAAGCGATATATTGACCCCCGCCCTTTTATAGGTATTCATTTATTGCCCTTGTTTAAATTCCTGATTTTATGTTCCAGATTTTTTCTCCTTTCAACCAGCTTAAGCCGTAGTTTTTCGTCGCACGTGGCAAGAATTTCCGCCGCCAAAAGGGCGGCATTGGCAGCATTGTCCACTCCCACCGTCGCCACGGGAACTTCCTGCGGCATCTGGACCATTGAAAGAAGGGCGTCCAGCCCGCCGAGACTGACATTTACCGGCACGCCGATTACCGGACGGCAGGTTTTGCTTGCTATCACCCCGGCCAAATGCGCCGCCATGCCGGCCGCGGCTATAAAAACGCCCGCCCCGCTTTTCTCTTCGGTTTTTATATACTCCCCGAGATAATCCGGAGCGCGGTGCGCGGATATTATCGCCGTCTTATAAGGCACTTTCAAAGAACTCAAAATTTTCTCGGCGGCGCTTATTTTCGGAACATCCCTCTGACTTCCAACTATAATTGAAACCCTCCTCTTCTCCATTTATACCTCCGTAAAAATCCCCGCATCAAAAAGCGGGGTTCTCTCCCATTTTTTCCTGAGCACTCTTTTCCCGCGCTTGAAGCGCGGGAAACGCCACGCTTCCAATGCTGGAAAGGAGCGGGACGGGAAAGATGACAGTTTTCACAAAAGCGTTTGCTCCAGATAAATTATACAAAAAAGCAAACACCCCCCACGTTTTAAGCGGGCACATTCCTCTTCTTTGTTTCCGCGCTTTTCCTTTACGCGCTCAAAGAATCAGGTTGAGGAATCCCCCCACCAACAGGGTGGAAAAAACCATAAGCAAAGTAGCCTTTAGCATATCTTTCAAACCGAACTCTTTTATCAGGACCGCGAACGTGGCGACGCAGGGAAAGTACATCGTCAGAACCACGCTGGCTATAACGAGCTGCTTGAGACTTAATTGCAGGGGGACAAGCATGCCCACCGCAATATCCTTGCGCAGAAAACCTATCAGAAGGGCTCCGACAGCGCCCGCCGGCAAACCCAAAATTCCGGAGACCACCGGTTCAACCAGCTTTCCCACAAATTCAATTATGCGCAAGGTGTAAAGCACATTTACCAGAAACACGCCGAACAAAACCCACGGCACAGCCTCTTTGAGAAACCAGAGAAGCCTCATCCATACTTTCTTGAAAACCCCCTTTAAGTACGGAATGTGATAAGGCGGTATTTCCACGAACAGCTCGGGGGAATGATCCTTCAGGGTTTTGTTCAGGAATAAACCCAGCAAAATCGCCACAAGAAAAAGCGTCCCGAAAACAACGAACAACGCTTTTGCGCCGTGCTTTCCCACAAGCCCCATAACCATGGCTATCTGCGCCATGCAGGGAACCGTGATGGCCATTATGACGGCCGCGATAAATCTTTCCCTTTTTGTTTCCATTATCCTGGTAGAAAGCGCCCCCGGCACATTGCAGCCCAGTCCCAGCAACATCGGGATTATGGCATAGCCGTGAACGCCGAGTCTGTGCATAATGTTATCTGCTAAAACAGCAAGTCTCGGAAGGTATCCAAAATCCTCCAGAAATGACAGCACCAGATAAAAAGCGAAAACATACGGCAAAACCGCGGCGAAAGGGACAAATACGCCCGTGGTCAGCAAACCGAAAGACTCTCCAAAATCTATTTTTCCCCCGACAAGTCTGCCAATTAAAATATCATGAAC
>Ga0180301_10000785_pt1 | contig 24851 bp, 20 predicted proteins | sample GuaBasSediGuay16_FD_121797 | JGI IMG/M metagenome (GOLD analysis project Ga0180301, IMG submission 121797) | Subseafloor sediment microbial communities from Guaymas Basin, Gulf of California, Mexico - Guay16, Core 4569-2, 12-15 cm | ecosystem: Environmental > Aquatic > Marine > Hydrothermal... | reverse complement strand
CCAACGGTGAAATTTCTTTCGGGGGAGGGATAAAAGCCTATCCTTGAACCAAATGGATATCCTCCCACGCCGCCGTACTCATTGTATTTCTTATTTAACACATTGTTTACACCAAAGAAGGCTGAAATTTTTCCCCGATTCCCTTTGTATTCATAGTTCAGCTTTGAGTCCCAAACATGAAATTTCGGGAGTTTATCTTTTGAATTTGACAAGTCATTTGCTAAGTATCTTTTTCCGACGAATCTTATTTGATTCCAAAAGGAAAAACCCCAGCCCAGATCAAGAATTGCGCCAATAGTCCCCATGTGCCGGGGCGTAATTGGCAGAGTCCCTCCCTCAAATGGCCCTTCTTCTATCTCTGTATCTACAAATGTATAGCTTCCAAAGATAGTAGCCCTTTGAAAGGTGATTGCATCTATGGATAGCTCTAGCCCTTTGTGGATGACTTCATCGAAGTTTTCATTCTGGCCAAAAGCAAATGTGCCCACAGCGGGAGGTCGATATAGGATCTCGTCTTCTACTTTCATGTGGTAAACTGATATCCCACCCTTGAATCTTGAGCCAAGGTGGGCCTTCATTCCTATTTCAAAATTTTCTCCCTTCTCGGGATCAAGCTGAGGCGTAGACCCCCAAAACCCTGTTAGTTCGTCTCTGTTAGGGAATCTAAACGTCCTCGCATAACTCAAATACCCGCTAACACCATCTGTGAACAAATAAATCATGGCAGCCTTAGGGCTATATTTGTGAAAATCCTTCCCTCCGTTCATACTTGTTGTTGTTGAGGATGCAAGGTCTTCTGTTCTATTATCATAATCGAAGCTCCCCCGGTCGTACCTTATCCCTGCATCAAAGATTAGCTTATCAGTCAAAGATAAACTGTCATGGAAAAAAAAGCCTACCAACTCTCTTTTGTAGTTTGTTGTTTGTTTTTGGATAAATGGAAAAAGAGGATCCGGAAAGTTGGAGAAACTCTGGGACTCAACCTCCTCTTTCAATATATCAACGCCTATGACAGCTTTATTCCCCCTTCCCCGAATGGAATGGCTTAACGAATACTGAAGTGAAAGACTATGGTTGTGCTCATCGTCATTGATAGAAGTATAACCAGCTCCTGGGATTGAAGAAAGAGAATCACGATCGCTCTTATTGCGGTAAAATCTTATGGCAAATTCGTTGTTTTCATCAGGTATAAAGATACCGGCTAATCCGATGTTATGTTGGTTAGTTTCCAGACTGTCTGCTGGTGTAACCGACCCCCTTCTTCCCACGACCGATAGATCGGACTCCGTCAGAGAACCGGGAAGTTCTCTATCATCGTCATGGAGGCTAATTTTCGCATTTAGTTCGATGACTGGATTCAACTGGTAAGAAAATTTGCTGCTCAAATCATTAACTCTAAAATTTGAATTATCTCTGTACCCCTTTTCTGCGGAGTGGTTGCCATTGACGTAGTATTTAAATGCTTCAGTGGTGCCTTGAAAAGCAAACTTTTGACCAAATTTTCGCCAACTCCCGACATCTGCACCGAGATCAATAGCCGGGCCATCTATGCCACTCTTGGTAATAATATTTATTACTCCGGCCATGGCGCAATCCCCGTAAATAGCACTTACAGGACCACGGATGATCTCTATCCTTTCTACGTTGCTCAGTGGAATCGAAGCCCAGTCTGGGCTCCCTGTATCTGCGCGGTTAGCCTTCCAGCCGTCAATAAGGACAAGGGTTCTTCCACCATTCCCGCCACCATTATTAAACCCCCGTGCTTCTACCGTAATGCCTGTTGGGGTAGAACCTGATGTGTTTGTCACCATAATACCAGATTCGCTTCTTAAAAGCTCAGGGATGTCTTTAGCCACGGATCTTTCAATATCATCGGAAGTTATTACTGTTACGTTTCCTGGAATACGGGTGATTTCTTCTTCCTCTCTTGTTGCGACAACAACTTTTTCCGGTAAGGTGACTATTTCCTCTTGCTTACCCATTTTAGTTGACGTTTCTGCCACCAGTATATTGCAAAAAGGAAATACTAATAACAGCACTTGAATAACCAAAACGACTTTCCACTTTTTCATCTTTACCCTCCATTTTTTTTTGACTTTTTCTCTTTTGCTTAAACCCTCAATTAAGGCAGAAGGCCATTGACCACAGCACTCTCTTTTCACGAATGGATACAGCAACATGATTGCTGGCCCCAATATTTTCACCCATTTTTTGAAGCCATCGCCTGTATTCTCTTTGAAGGCCTGGATCATGAAAAACGAGAATTTCCCCCAGGTACTTCAACTCCTCTTTCACCCGCCAGTAGATATGCATAGTCAAATCCTCCTCTTCTAATAAAAATCCCCGGACCGACTCTCTCGATCCGGGGATTTCCCTTTTTATCCTCAAGATCTGCGGGATGCCTCAGTCCGCGAAGGCTTCTCCCTATTGGTTAGGCAGGTCTTCTGACTCGCGGATCTTCCTACTAACCGCGCCTTCCCATCCAGCGCTCAACTCTGTGTAAAGGCTCAAGGTAATTTGATTTGCTTTTTTAACTCTTTGATGGCCTTTACAACTGCAAGTTCTCCCCTCAGCCTGTTGAGTGCCGGGCAGTGGCTTTTCATTCGCTCTCAGTGCAACCAGGTCTCGACTGGCTGCCAGCGAACCAGCGGTGTTCGTCCCCGCTTACAGCGGCGGGCCCGTCCTCGACTTTAACGAGGTTCCCTATTAAGCTCTCAAAAAGCACCTAAACTCAATTTTTGCGTATAGAAGAAAAAAGCGCGTAAGTCAACAAAAATGATAGAGGCAGGTAGGAGAAGTACTAGTTTGATCGCTTGAGCACATCCCACTTAACAGGAATCGCCCCTAGGCTTATCATTTCTTCTTGAGCTTTTTTGCCATCTTCCGGGTTAATATTCACAGCCTTGATTGCATCGGTAAGCAAGAAAACCCCGAAGCCCAATCTGAGCGCATCTTTAACTGTGTTCAGCACACAATAATCCGTGGCCAACCCTCCTATCAAAAGTCGCTGTATTCCTGCTGAACGCAGTTTCTGGTCTAAATCTGTCCCCTGGAACCCTGAGTAGGTATCCTCATTTTCTTTCCATCCCTTTGAAATGATGACCGCGGAAGAGGGCAGGAGTAAATCATCGGCAAATTGTGCTCCTTCCGTGTCAACAACACAGTGTGGAGGCCACGGCCCACCGCGCTCTTTGAAGGAGATATGGTTCCGAGGATGCCAATCGCGAGTCGCATAAACAGCCATGCCCTTTGAAAGCGCGAGCTCAATATAGCGGTTCAGGACAGGGACTACCTCGTCCCCGCGTGCCACAGCAAGCTTTCCCCCAGGAAGAAAGTCCTTCTGAACGTCAACGATGACCAAGGCATCGTGACCACCAAGCTCAATTGCCTCAGGCATTAATTCATCCTTCATAACTCGCACTCTTCTTGTGGCCACTCAAAAGAGCTAAAATCAAACAGACGCATAAACAACAGGGAAGCGTTCTTGCTATCCGAGACGAAATTTCCTTGACTCCCAGCTCTTTATGTATTTTCCCGAGATAAAAACGCCTGTAAGTGCAGCCATTATTAGCACCCATATGACGATAGGTATCCAGCTTTCAAATAGAGCCCACAGCGCTCCCGCACCCACAAAAGTGGGGACTATCATAACAATTCCAATTCCTATTCTTCTTGCCAGTTGCATCTGAAACCCCCAGATTTTACTATAGCCTTAAAGTGTTGTTAAAATGCATGGAAAGACCTTCTCACGCCTCAGCCCTAAATCCATTTGAGCCTAGGATTGACTCTCGGCTGCCATGGATATTTAAAGATTAACAGAAAAAAGTCAATTTTTTTCCTTCAACCTTTAGGTCTTCTTGCATAACCAGTTGACACTGTGTCCTCACTTCCAGTATCAGTTTCTCTCATGATCAAGAACCTATCTAAGAGCAGCATAAAGAGCTTTCAACCCCTGAAAGAGTACTTCCTCAAGCACAGGTTGTCCCTGGCTGTAGGCCTTGCCAGCCTCTTGACCGTGGACCTGCTCCAGCTCCTTATCCCAATGGTTATAAAACGAGGGGTGGACTCCCTGACTACAGGAGTAGCTACGCCTGGTGTGCTTTTTCATTACGGAACCCTTATCATGCTCATTGCTTTTGTCATGGCCATACTCCGCTACGTTTGGCGCCACCTTTTGTTCGGCCTTTCAAGGAAAATTGAAGAAGCCCTTAGAAACAAGCTTTACAACCATCTTCAAAGCCTCTCCCTTTCTTTTTATCAAAAAACAAAAACAGGCGATGTGATGGCCAAAGCCATAAATGACATCAATGCAATCAGGATGGCAACGGGCATGGGACTCGTGGCCCTGACAGACGGCACAGTGCTGGGAATAGCGGCCATTGGGTTCATGCTTTACATTAATCCGCACCTCACCCTCCTATCATTAATTCCAGCGCCGTTTCTCATTTATGTCACTCGAGTTCTGACCAGCCGCATGTCTTCCGGCTATGAAAAAGTGCAGGCAACCTTTTCCGACCTTACCGAAAGGGTAAGGGAAACATTTTCCGGGATTCGAGTGATTAAGGCTTACGCTCGGGAGCCCTGGACCTACCGCAGGGTTGAGGAAGAGAGCAACAAGTACATATCAGACAATATGGAGCTGGCACGGTCTCTGGCTTTCTTTTTCCCTGTAATGGCAATATTTACAAACCTTGGGCTCGCCATCGTGATCTGGCTGGGAGGACGCTTTACAATCCTGGGGCATATTACCACAGGTGATTTCGTGGCATTCATAAGCTACCTTAACCTTTTGACATGGCCCATGATGGCGATTGGGTGGGTTACGAATCTTGTCCAGCGAGGGGCAGCGTCCATGCGCAGAATAAATAGAATCATTGATGAAATTCCGGAAATTACAGGGCCTCCTATGACAGATGTCGAGCTCTCTATCAAGGGTAGCATAGAGTTCAGAAAAGCAAGTCTCAGGTACCCAGGCCAAAGTAATTATGCAGTAAAGGGTATCAGTCTGGACATAACACAGGGGAAAACCGTGGCCTTGGTGGGAAGGGTGGCTTCAGGAAAAACCACGCTTCTTCGCTCCGTTCCAAGGCTTATTGATCCACCGCGAGGAACGCTTTTCGTTGACGGCAGGGATGTACGTGAAATTCCTCTAAAGATCCTGAGACAGAGCATCGGGTTTGCGACCCAGGAGGCTTTTATCTTCTCGGATACCGTGAGAAACAACGTGATTTTTGGAAGAGAAGGGATTTCGGAGAAAACGCTTGTTAGGTCCTTGAAACTGGCTCAGATCTACGAGGAGGCTATATCATTGAGAGACGGGCTTGAAACCCTGCTGGGGGAACGTGGCATTACCCTTTCAGGGGGACAAAGACAACGGCTTAGCATAGCACGTGCCATTTTGTCTGATCCTCAAATATTAATCCTGGATGATGCGCTCTCAATGGTCGATACAAATACCGAGGAACGCATTCTGGATGGAGTCCTCGCGGAAAGAGCAGGGAAGACGAACATCATTGTGTCCCATAGGCTTTCTATAACAAGCAGGGCGGACGAGGTTGTTGTTTTAGACCGGGGCGAAGTCGTGGAGGTCGGCAATCATGCCACCCTCATTAAAGCCGGCAGTATTTATACCAGGCTATACGAAAAGCAGGCTCTGGCACAGGAGCTGGAGATCGGAGTGTAGGCAATTGCAGGCCCTCATTCAGAGTATCTTTTGCACAGCTCAAAATCCCGCGTCTAACAAGGTATCATTAATGAAACTATGGACTTTTGAAATTTATCTAACCACCCACAGGGTATTAGATGCTAGGCGTCGAGAAGCGAGGCTCATACCACTTAAGGCGCTTGGTCTGAGGCCAAAGCGTTCGGAGCTCCCTTCTGCAGATGGTGCCTTGATGGTGGTCGGGGATAGCAGGGGAGCCAGGTGATGTGGGGAGACTATGGCTACATGGAAAAAGGCAGGCTCGGCAAGCCTTATAATTTCAGGCTGTTGAAAAGAATGAGTGGCTATGCGGCGCCACACAAAAGGATAATCTTTCTGGCTCTTTTGCTTACTATTTTGATTACCTCGCTTGAGCTTGCTCTCCCCTATCTCTCCAAGGTAGCTATTGATCGCTACATTCTGTCCTCATGGTACAGGGTGGACATCTCTTCAATGAAAAGTGCGGAAAGAGAGGGTTTCCTGCAGAGATATGGCCGCATCCTTATTGAAACGCCTGAGGGAAGTGCCGCATTCATAAATCAGAAAGACTTAAAGAAGATCGAACCGTCCCACCAACGCCTCTATGAGAAAAGGGGAATAATATCAAGAGATCGGTTTTACAGGATATTCTCTCAAAACCAATTTGTCTCTACACACCCTCAAGTTCCATGGGTGAGCACACAGGATGGCTCATTGATGGTTCCCTACAATGAGTTAAGAAAACTGGGACGCTCTGACCTGTTACAGATAAGAGCAAAGGATTTTAGAGGGCTTGCATTGATTGGGATCCTTATACTGGTTTTCTTGCTTTTCAACTTCTGGCTGGGGTACGGGCAGTACTATTTACTTGAACTTGCCGGTCAGAGAATTATGAAGGATATTCGTCTTGAGCTATTCAGCCGAATGCAGTCTCAAGCATTGAGCTTCTTTGACCGACATCCTGTGGGTCGCCTTCTCACGCGCGTGACAAATGATGTTGAAAACCTGAATGAAATGTTCAAGTCTGTGATTGTCACCGTATTTAAGGATTTCTTTATCCTTACCGGAATCATCGCTGTTCTTCTTTATCTAAACTGGCGGCTGGCTCTTGTCTGTTTTTCGCTCCTGCCCTTCATCTTTGCATTGACCCTGATCTTCAGCTCTCTGGCACGCGAAGCTTTCAGAGAACTCCGGGCCAAGGTTGCGAAGATAAATGCCTTGCTCCAGGAGCACATAAAGGGCATGCACCTCATTCAACTTTTTGCCACTGAAGATTACCATAGAAAAAGCTTTGCACAAACAAATCACGAAAATTATCTGGCAGGAATGAAACAAATACGCGTTTTCGCTGTTTTCATGCCTGTTATGGAGCTTTTCTCTGCTTTTGCCGTGGCCCTGCTCCTGTGGTACGGAGGCGGAAAGGTGATCAGTGAGCAATTAACCCTGGGAGCCCTGGTTGCCTTTATCAGCTACATTCAAATGTTTTTTAAACCTATCCGAGATATCTCTGAAAAGTACAATATCATGCAGTCGGCAATGGCTTCAATGGAGCGAATATTTGAATTCATGGATCACAGGGAAGAAATGCCGGAACCTGACATTCCTCTGAAGCCCGCCACTGTAAAAGGTCATCTTCAGTTTAGAAATATATTTTTCGGATATTCAAAAGACCGCCCGGTACTTTATGACGTTTCCCTCGAGGTAAAACCCGGGGAAATGGTGGCAATAGTGGGTGTCACGGGAGCAGGAAAAACAACGCTGGTTAACCTTGCTGAAAGGTTTTATGACCCAGACAAGGGTCAGGTATTGCTCGATGGCGTGGACATCCGCTGCTGGCCCATCAAAGAGCTTAGAAAAAGCCTTGGCCTGGTTATGCAAGATGTTTTCATTTTTTCAGGCACGCTGCTTGAAAACATCACATTAGGGAATCCCGAAATCGATGACTCCGTGGTTGAAACTTCTCTAAGAAACGCAAACGCAGTCGCACTGGTTCGGAAATTTCCAAAAGGCATAAGCCAGGAAATCGGCGAGGAAGGGGCCAACCTTTCGGCCGGTGAGCGCCAGCTCCTCTCCTTTGCAAGAGCCCTGGCGTGCAGCCCCAAGGTTCTTATACTCGATGAAGCCACCTCCAGCGTCGATCCTGAAACCGAGAGGCTTATACAAAAGGCTATTTTTACAATAACCAAGAGGCGAACTTCCCTTGTGGTTGCTCACAGGCTCTCTACTATTCAAAATGCGGACCGGATAATTGTCATGCACAGAGGCCGAATTGCTGAGCAGGGGACCCACGAGGAACTCATGATGCGGAAGGGAATCTACTACAAGCTGAATGCTTTCAGGGAAAAACGAAATAATTTCTGAAAATCCTTTAAGCCTCTGGAAGTGTGCGGGCTGAAGCCCGAAGTTTGGGGCAAAACCATTTGGCAAATGCCATTTGGAAAGCTTGACATTCTACAAAAACGGACTATAATTTACCTACCGGTAAGTAGCATTGAACGAGCGTCTTGGACTCATCTATGCTGAAAGAAGAGGCCTTGCGCTGGAATCGCGCCTAAAAGCCGGACCCCGATGAGAAAACCTGAAGAACAAAGCGCCAGAAGCATGCTGATTGCAGCCGGGATTAACCTTTTTGCAGAAAAGGGCTATGCCAGTGCTTCGGTGAGAGAGATTGTCAAGCTTGCAGGCGTGACAAAGCCTGTTCTTTACTACTATTTCAAAAACAAAGAGGGGCTTTTCCGAGCAATTCTAGATGGAGCAGCTGAGCAGCAAGAAGCGCTTTTGGCAAAAATTGTTAATGCTCCCGGCACTGCCCTTGAAAGGATTATTACCCTTTACAATCTCATCTACCAGGGCATGGAGCAAAACCGACATCTATTCAGGCTGATTCATAACCTCGTTTTTGGTCCCCCGCAGGGAGCCCCGGCTTACGACCTTGAAAGCTATCACCGGCGTATGGTTGAGGCTATAAAGGCGATATATGTTAAAGGGGTAATGAAAGGGGAACTCGCAAGGGCCGATCCGGATGAGGTTGCAATAATGGTCACTGGGCTTACTGACTTCTGCTTTCACCTGTACTATGTTGACCCGGGCTCCTTTGACCCAAACCTCCCTGAGCGATTGCTCAGACTGGCTTTTAAGGGATTATTGTTGAAAAGCGAGGACGAATGAGACATTTTGGATATATTGTAAAGTATGCGGCGCTTTTTCTTCTTCTCACTGCTGCTTTGGGCGCATGCAAAGGATCTGATACTCCGGCCAAGGCGGAAAAGAAAGAAAGCAAGAATCGCCCCAAGCTGGTTCAGGTCTCTGTGATGACTGTGCAGCCTTGCCCCATCAGGGATATTCTCATCTTGCCCGGAGAGACCGAGCCCTGGATGGACGTGACGGTAGCTGCCGACATAGCCGGCCGTGTGGAATGGGTTGGCATCAAGGAAGGAAGCGTTGTCAAAAAAGGGGAGCTGATGGCCAAAATCGATGTATCTGCCCTGAAAGCAGCCCTTGATAAAGCAGAGGCATCCGCAAAATTGGCTGAGGAGGTGTATCGGAGACGCAAGAAACTTTTCGAGCGGAGGATTGTAACCCAGGAAAATCTGGATAGAAGCAAAACCGAAAAGACGGTCGCCTACGGCAACCTCAAGCAGGCCCGCGTTGAGTATCAGCGCGGTTTTGTGCGCGCGCCTATTACCGGTCTCGTAAATCATCTCTACGTTGACCGGGGCGAGTTTGTAAACAGAGGCCAAGCAATGGTTAATCTTGTGAATGTGGACAAGCTCAAGGTCAACGTGGATGTGCCGGAGCTGGACGTAAAGTACCTCAAGGTGGGGCAAATCGCCGGAGTGCGTGTCGACGCTTTCCCTGGCCGTGATATGCTCGGAACAATCAGCTTTGTATCCTTCAAAGCGGACCCCGCAACCAAAACTTTTCTTGTGAGGGTGCTTATCGATAACCCAAATCATGAGGTCCGGGCTGGAATGATTGCCAGAGTGGCTTTTCTTCGACGCGTGATCCCGGACGCAATTTCCGTACCGCTTTTCGCCCTTGCTGACAAGGGCGGGGAACGCCTTGTTTTCGTAGAAAAAGACGGCGTAGTTCAGGCCCGAACAGTCTCCCTGGGGGTCATAGAAGGAGACAGGATCCAGATAACAAAAGGGCTTAACCCCGGTGACCACCTCATTGTAGCCGGACAGAATAAAGTTGAAGAAGGTATGAGGGTAAAAGTCAGATGATAATAAACAGGCTTGCCCTCAAACGGCAGATTACCGTCCTGGCACTCCTTGTTGTTATTGTTATTGTGGGGTTATATTGCTACGTTACCCTTCCGCGCGAATCATTCCCTGACATCACTATTCCCTATGTCTTTGTTACCACCACCTACGAGGGGGTGGCTCCTGAAGACATGGAAAAACTCATTACCATTCCAATAGAACGAAAACTAAAAGGGATCTCTGATGTAGAAGAAATTCGCTCCACCTCAGCGGAGGGCATTTCTACTGTTGCTGTAAAATTTCTTCCCAAGGTAAATATTGACGATGCACTTCAAAAGGTGAGGGATAAGGTTGACCAGGCAAAAGGTGACCTTCCAGCGGACCTTCCCAATGATCCCGCTATCAAAGAAGTTAACTTTTCCGACTTTCCTGTAATCCGGGTTGTGCTCTCAGGACCTTTCAGTTTGCGCCGTCTGCAAACCTTTGCCGAGGACTTGCAGGACAAGATTGAATCAATCCCTGGTGTTTTGGATGCCACCATAATAGGAGGCCTTCAAAGGGAAATCCATGTTGAATTCGACCTCGACCGGGTTGCAGCGTATCACGTGCCGTTTTCGAGCCTGATCGGATCAGTAACACGGAGCAATGTGAATATGCCGGGTGGGAGCATGGACATTGGAAAGGCCAAATATCTTGTACGTGTGCCGGAAGATTTCAAGCACCCCTCTGAAATTTTCTCGATTGTGGCTTTCACAAGAAATGGAAAGCCGGTGTATTTGCGCGACGTAGCCTTCATTCGTGACAGTTACAAAGATCCACTTACCAGGAGTAGGATTAACGGAGAAAAAAGCGTCACTCTTGCTGTTATAAAGCGAAGCGGTGAGAATATCCTTGCTGTTACGGATCAGGTTAAAGCGGCCGTGCGTGAAATGAAGCCGCTTCTTCCCCCCGCACTTAAGATAGACCTCACTTCAGACATGTCCCACGATGTGAGGCTCATGGTTACCGATCTTGAAAACAATATTCTTTCCGGCCTGATTCTTGTTCTGGCCGTAATATTCGTTTTCATTGGAGGGCAATCCGCGATTTTTGTGTCCCTAGCTATTCCCTACTCAATGTTCATCACATTCGGCGTGCTGGCCGGATTTGGGATTTCCCTGAACATGGTGGTTCTTTTCTCCCTGATTCTCGCTCTGGGTATGCTGGTGGACAACGGCATAGTTATTGTTGAAAACATTTACCGCCACATGCAACAGGGAGAGCCCCGCTCTCAGGCGGCGCTGAACGGCACCGACGAGGTGGCATGGCCTGTGATCACTTCCACGATGACAACCCTGGGGGCGTTTGCCCCACTTCTTTTTTGGACGGGCATGATGGGAAAATTCATGGGATACCTGCCCAGGACATTGATGATAGCGCTTTCCGCATCGCTTTTCGTGGCACTAGTTATCAACCCCGTGCTTTCTGCTAGGTACCAGAGGGTCAAGAAAGTTAAGCCAGCCGCAAAGAAAAATGAAAGTGCTACCGGGTTATCCCTGATCAAGAGAGGTTACCTCCGGCTCCTGAACTGGTCGCTCGATCACAGAATTATCGTCGTGATAATCGGCTTTATCTTTCTCTTTGCTGTTGTCATAGCTTTTGCCAAATTTGGTAAAGGCGTTGAGTTCTTTCCCAAAACCGAGCCTCGACGCGCATACGTTTATCTCAAGGCTCCGGAGGGCACCAACCTGGAAACTTCCGATAAGCTGGTAGCCAGTGTGGAAAAAATTGTCTCCCACTACAAGGATGTCCGCTATGTGATATCGAACATCGGAACTGTGGGTGGAGACCCCTTCTCGAGGGGAGGTACAGGCACCAACCTTAGTACCGTGGTTTTGGATTTTAAAGACTTTCACGATCGCTCAAGACCCTCTTCCGAAATTGTGGAAGAGGTGAGAAAAAAACTCCTGGCCTCAATCAGAGGGGCGGAGGTCCAGGTTGAGGAAGAAAAGCACGGTCCTCCAACAGGTCCACCTGTTAACATAGAGATATCCGGGAAAGACATTAACAAGCTGGGCGAGCTGGCGGCCAGCATCAGGCACAAAATTAGAGATATCCCCGGCCTGGTTGACCTGAGAGACAACTTTGTTAAAGGCAAGCCCGAAATACGGGTTCGTGTAGACAAAGTGAAGGCGGCCCTGCTCGGGCTCGATACCTATACAATAGCATACACTGTAAAGGCTGCTATCAAAGGGGTAAAAGTTGGCGTGTTTCGCGAGGGAAAGCATGAATATGATATCATTGCCAGGCTTCCTGAAAAAGACAGGCACTCGGTCGAAAGCCTCAAGCGTATTACCATTTCAGGACCACGCGGAGAACCCATTCCTCTAACCAGCGTGGCCAGCGTTTCGCTAACAAGCGGCATTGGCTCGATCATGAGACTTGACCAGAAAAGAGTCGTCACCGTGTCGGCCAATGTCTACGGCAGGCTTGCCAATGACATCATCCGCGATATAGACAGGATCCTTTCGCGCGACTTCGATTGGCCCAGAGGCTATACTTATCGGTTCACAGGCGAACAGAAAGAACAGGCAAAAGCCCAGGCCTTTCTCAGCAAAGCCTTTGTGGCCGCCATTTTCATTATATTCATTGTCCTTCTCACCCAGTTTAACTCTTTCTTTACGCCCGTCATTATTCTGACCTCAGTCCTTCTTTCCTTTATTGGCGTTTTTATTGGCCTTCTTGTTATGGGAATGCCCTTCGGCGTAATGTTGACGGGCATTGGAGTAATCAGCCTAGCAGGTGTCGTTGTCAATAATGCCATCGTTTTGATTGACTACTATCACCAACTTATGGAAAGAGGTCTATCGGCCAGGCAGGCCCTTATGCAGGCAGGGCTTGTGCGGTTTAGACCTGTTATGCTAACAGCGATAACAACTATTCTCGGCCTCCTTCCAATGGCTACAGGCATTAGCTTTGATTTTAAGAAGCTCGCCTGGGACATAGGGGGAGAGTCATCCCAGTGGTGGGGACCAATGGCTGTCGCTGTAATTTTCGGCCTCGGCATCGCGACGATGCTCACCCTTGTGGTAGTGCCAGTGCTTTGCTCTTTGGAGCGTAGTCTCTACGAACGCAGGATTCGAAAAGGAGGTAATCCGGGATAAACAAAAATCCTTCCCCTTTACAGTTCCAATTGCAAAAACCCGATCCAGGTAGTATAAGGGCACATAGGCTCTTGGCCATTTACCAACACCTGCCAAGGAGTTCTTGGAGCAAAGGGATTTGGACCATCCCCTCTAAAAGCCTCCTTGCAGGCTAGGGCTTATTTGTTGCTAACAACCTGAGGGAAAAGACATGAAAAAAACAGACAAGGTTATTACCTTTCTCGGCAATGAGACTGAATTTGAAGGCAAGCTGAAGTTCGATGGCACAATCCGGATAGACGGCCATTTCAAGGGCGAGATCTTTTCTAAAGGAAACCTAATTATAGGCGAAGAAGGGCTTGTTGAGGCTGATATGCATATTGCTTATGTGGCCATCAGCGGCGAAGTGCATGGAAATATTATTGCGGAGCAGAGGGTTGACATTCATGCACCCGGCAAAGTTTTTGGTAATATTCAGGCCCCTGTGGTTGTCATAGACGAAGGAGTTATCTTTGAAGGAAACACACGCATGTATCAGGCAAAAGATGCGGCAGAAAAGAAAAACTCTGTGGTGGGTTCTGATCAGTACGTTGGAGGCCCTCCCCCGAACATTACAGCAATCTACGGGATTGTAAAGGACGAGGCCACCGGAAAACCTCTAAAAAACGCGAGGATCAGCACCAGGGGACCTGCCAAGAATAACACCGAGAGCAATGGGTCGGGTTACTACGAATTGATCAATCTCAAGCAGGGCAAGTGGAAACTGAAGGTTGAAGCTAAGGGCTACAGGAAGCAAAAGGCGGAGGTCACAATATCAAGTGAAGGCACCTATGAACAGAATTTTTCGCTTAAGCCCAAAACCTAACGACCCCTCGTTTCAACAGGCCCGGGACCTGCAAAGGCTCTAGCCCCTGTCCAGTTTAACATATTCAGCGTAATTGCTAAGAGTGTACAACTTCCCAAGCACTTCAAATCTCTGAGCGTACCGAAAAGTTGCTTCAGCCTCGCGCGCCACAGAGATTTTCTCGAGTATTGCCGAAATGATCGTCCCGATTAGTTCGAAATCGGAGGCTACAAGATACACAGGCACGAGGATCTCCTTTGTGCCCAAGTACTTCTTGATGCCCGAGGTGACAAATGCATTTTCTTGTCTTAAGTACTTAATGGCAATGGTTTGTGCAGGGTTATTCTTGTTTGAAATGGTCCCGATTATACCTTCTGAACCCTGTGAGTCTTTTTTCACTTGCATTGCTCCATCCTTTCTACTAGGTGTTATTTCAAATCGTGGACCTCGAGTCAAGAAGCAAAGAAAGGAGGGAGAAAGCTGTGGGCGATGAAGCCTTGAAGAAAAAAACCCAGGAAACTGCAAAGAAGTTGTTTGGTAAGGGCATTAAAATGGATCCCCCTTACAAAACCTGGAAGGCTTTTGACAGGGAGCTGGCCAACGATTTTTCCTTGTTTATCACGGGGAAACTTTACTCGCGAACAGTGCTGACCCTCAAAGAAAGGCAGATGGCGGCATGCGCTATGCTGGCAGCATTGCGTGCGCGGGATGAATTGAAGCTCCATGTGAACGCAGCATTGAATGTAGGCTGTGCACCGGAAAAAATCGCAGAACTCTTTTTCCAGATGGCAACATACACCGGGATGCCAGCGGTCAACGAAGCGCTCGAAGTATATCGCGAAGTATTGGTGGAACGGGTCCAGTGGCCCATGAAGCAAGGAAAATAATAAGATGAAATGTCGGTTTCATCCAGATCGTGAAGCTTATGTAAAATGCCAGAAAATGGAAATAGGCTATTGCCAAGAATGCCTTGAGACATGCGAGGCGTGTACCGATCCTTGCACTTACTGCAAGTTCCGTTCCCAGTGTATCATCTGGGAGCTTTGTAGAAAAAGTGAAAAAAGATACCGCCTTGAAAAACAGGCAAAAGGGCAATCATCCAGTGAATAAAAGTTATCCCCCTCCTGGAGCTTAGAATCACTAGACTTTTTCGACTCCTGCGCTGCGCCCAAGAATCTCTACACCCATTTATGCAGTAGGCCATAAGTTTTTTTCTTCACCTGCGCTTGATTCCTGGTCAATTTCAGGATATATTTACGTGCAGTTCACGCAGGCCCACAACCCAAGACTTGAGGAAACAGCTTGAATACGAAATAAAAGTCCGGAACTTGAAATAATGACGGGAGATCTCATACATTCAAGAAAGGCAGGCCGAAAAAAAAGAAAGTGCCTTGCATGCGGTGCAAATAGCCTGAAAGCGGGAAGACGGTACTGCTCAAGAGAGTGCAGAGAACATGTGCTATGGGTTCTTTCTCTTTCAAAGGGTTTGCTAAAGGTCTTCAACGCCAGATATGCTGCCTTTTCGTTTAATGATGAATATGTAATGCTAGACGTACTTCCTGTTTGGTCAAAAGAAATCTCAAGATTTCAGTACAGGAGAACATCTGGTAAGAAACCTGCTGAAGATCTCAAAAGTCTCGTACTTAAGTCGGCAGAAGAATGGTATAGAATCATTGATGAAAAAAACTCGAAAAGCTATGCTTCCCTTTTTCTTCTTAAAAAGAATCACACCACGGAAATCCCAGCCGAATCCATTAAGCCCGACAGAAAAATAAAACCCAGGTTTTCTAAAAGCGAAAAAGAGGCTCTCAAGTTTTTGAGACTCAAGATCGAGGAGTTGTTATCTGATGGGCATGTTCAAAAAATAAGGTATTCTTACAAAAGACTGGCAAAAATCTATCATCCTGATGTGGGCGGTGATGAAGAAAAATTCAAGAAGCTAAACGAAGCACACCATCAAATGTTGATGTGGGCTGAAAATCCGCAATTTACAGCCAGAAAGGCACTTGTAGGTACCTGGTCTTATGATGGATCCACAAACAGGTGGACCCCACCTCTATGATTGTTAACCCTTCCCTATGCTTCTGTCGGTGAAAAAAATTCTGGAACACAGCCCCATAAAAACTTCTGCCCCTTGTCGTATTGATGCAGGAGGAACCTGGGATATAAAAGCGATGGCACTGCCTATGCAGAAACTCAGGCCCGTTACTGTCAATGCAGCATTGAATCTGAGGGTGAGGCTAGCTATCACTTCATACAGAGAAGGCTGGGTAAAGATATCGTCGCAGGGTTTTTCACGAGATGAAATGTACCGGATCTCAGAGCTTCCATTTAGCTCCCCCTTTGGGCTCTATTTTGCTGCTATCTCCTATTTCGGCTTCCATGGTCTTCAAGTTAAGATAGAATCGGCTGCACCGCCCAAAGCAGGACTTGGCGGATCAAGTGCGGCACTGGTATCACTCATTTCAGCGCTCTCAAAACTGAGAGCTGCCTCAGGTACAGGAAAACGATTTACCCCAAAACAAATCCTTCATCTTGGCTACCATCTTGAAGACGGTATCAGCCTCGGCAATTGCGGCATGCAAGACCAAGCTGCAGCTACTTTCGGAGGCGTGAACCTCTGGATATGGCATTACGGAAATCCTGGGTCTCCCTATACAAAGGAAACCCTCCTCGACATTAGAGGCCAAAAAGAAATGTCAAAGCACTTCCTTCTTGCATACACGGGCAAAAGCCATGTCTCTTTGCGCACAAACCGTTCCTGGGTTACCGACTTTTTATCCGGAAGAACGAGGCGAGGTTGGCTGGAAGCCAATGAGCTGGTTACGGGTTTTGCTCATGCCGTCCATGAAAAGAACTGGAAGCAAGCCGCCGACCTGTTAAAAGCCGAGATGGCTGTGCGCAGGAAAATAACACCTGATGCCCTGAGCCCGATTGCAGACAGGTTAATTGGCCTGGCTGAACACATTGGATGTGGGGCGAGATTCTCAGGGGCCGGGGCAGGAGGCTGTGTTTGGGCTATAGGGCCAGAAGGGCGTATAAAGAATCTGAGAATTGTCTGGGACGACTTGCTGAAGTCTGTCCCCGGGGCAAGTATACTGGATTCTGAAATCGAGCCAAGGGGACTAGAATAGGCAGGGCTGTCACAGATAAAGCGTCGTTTTACCTCCTTGACGGTTTCCGCATTCTCTATCCCCTGCCTGTTTCGACAAGGGCGTCCATGAATACCTTGTAAAACTTTTCATTTTCCGCGATCGCTTTTTTCAAAACCAGGTGCAATTTGTCAATGTCCTTCAAATTAATTACAACATTTGCACTTCTGGCAAACGCCATCATGTTGTCCATGGTCTTGAATTTTTCGGAAACAAGCGCAAGAAAAATTCTCCTTCGAACAGACATTGGAAGGCGATTCAGAAAATTGATAATTTGGCTATTTTCAACCGGTTGCCCGCTAAAACCATCAACCAGGACAATCAAGTCAAAATGATGAAAGCGGAGTTTGCCTATAGCATCTCTCGTATTCGGAGTAGAAATGGGTTCATAACCAAGTTCCTTCAACGCCTTGTTTATTTGCTTGGAATGCTCCGCACTGTCTGCCATTATTAATGCCAGCTTAACGCCTTCCTCGTAAAAAGCGAGCGTCTCATCACTGGCATAATCTTCATAAGTGTAAGAGTTTTCCTGTGCCTTTTCTTTAGATTTGCGGTCAATGAATCGGAGCCGAAACTGCGCTGTATCAACACTCTCCCGCTGTTCTTCCCCTCCTTGAAGATCAAGAGTTATTTTACCCTTGCAACTCGGACACGTGGTCTTTACCGTTTTCCCTTTCGGCAGTCTTTCATCCGGGATACTCAGCTTTGCTCCGCACAGCTCACATGTAAAATCCATTTTGCGGACTCCGAGAAAAGGTTATCTGCTGTGTTTTTTGCCGTATTCAGTATCTAGCCTTAGACCTTCTATCGTTGTCGTCTTCTCGCCTCTGGAAGCCTTGATCGCATCAATCGCACGGCCAACCACCGCTTTGCGGGATGCAAAGCTCATGGCTGTTTGCTCTGTTATAAGTCCTTTTTCATAGAGTTCCGATATGCACTGGTCAAAGGTCATCATGCCAAAGGGACGGCTTTGTTCAATAATCTCATAGAATGTTTTGCCCTCAGACTCACCGTGAAGAATGGCATCTTTTGCCCGTAGATTCGCCCTGAGGATTTCAAAAGCAGCAACACGTCCTCCTCCAACCTTGGGAAGCAGCCTCTGGCAAGCAATCCACCTGATGCTATCTGAAAGGCGGATTCGGATTTGTCTTTCCTCGTCTCTTTCAAACATGCCCACGATCCTGTTTATGGTCTGGCCGGCATCCACAGTGTGAAGAGTAGTCAAAACCAAATGGCCTGTTTCAGCAGCGGAAAGGCCAATTTCTACAGTTTCCCTGTCCCTCATCTCACCGACAAGGATAATCTTGGGAGCCTGCCTGAGAGCCGCCCGTAATCCGTTTGCAAAAGTATCAAAATCAACACCAAGTTCTCGCTGGTTAAAAGTTGATTTTTTCTGGGCATGCACATATTCGACCGGATCTTCCAGTGTTACCACGTGTACGGATTTTTTCTCATTGACCTCATTCAAGATGGCTGCCAGAGAAGTTGACTTCCCACTTCCTGTAGCTCCTGTAATAAGTATAATACCGTTCCTTTCCTCGCTCATCATGTGAAAGGCCTTGGGTAATCCCATTTCCTCAATTGTGGGAACCCTTGTGGCAAGTTGCCTCATGACAGTGGAGTAGTACCCCCTCTGGGAGAAAATGTTCACCCTGAAACGGGCCTTGCCTGCGAGCTGGTAGGAAGTGTCGCATGAGCCGTGAGTGAGCAGCATTTTGGTCAAGCGCCGATCCCCGTTTATCAAATTGAGTGCAAGTATTTCTGATTGAAACGGAGTGATCCTATCGATCGGGGGATTCAACGATACGGGCTTTAGCTCGCCTGCCGATTCAACCTGGAAAGGCTTTTCAACGGTTATATTGAGATCAGAGACGTTGTCATGCGACTCAAGCATGGCTGTGAGAATGTGGTCTATCTCTTGCCTTCTCATGAATTCGCCTCCTTTTTCACAACCCTAACAGAGGGTATCCAACCTATACCTCTGTAAAATCAGACGGCGGATGTTTCAAAAAGGGCAAGAACTTGGACTTTTCAAACGCTCTCAGATAAGCGTCATCCGCGCTTATTATTTTCTTGGTGAGCAGGTCCATGATGGCGTCATCCATAGATTGCATCCCGTACTTCTTGCCCGTTTGGATCATCGAAGGTATCTGATAAGTTTTTCCTTCCCTTATGAGGTTTCGGACAGCAGGGTTGGCAATCATGATTTCAAGAGCAGCAACCCGGCCTCTCTTATCTCTTCTTTTGAAAAGAGTTTGCGCAAGCACGGCTCTCAGTCCGTCTGCGAGGGTATTCCTTATCTGCTCTTGCTGACTAACAGGAAAAACTTCAATAACCCGGTCCACGGTTTTGGCCGCGCTGGTAGTATGTAAGGTAGCAAACACCAAATGGCCAGTTGCAGATGCCTCGATAGCCAGGGAAATTGTTTCAAGATCGCGCATCTCACCTACCATGATAATATCCGGGTCCTCCCTGAGAGCCCCCCTCAGTGCTGCGGCAAAAGATCTGGTGTGAAGGCCAACTTCTCGATGGTTGATAATGGCTTTCTCGCTCTTGTGAACAAATTCAATGGGATCCTCAATCGTTAGTATATGTTCTTTCCGGGTCAGGTTGGCTTCATGGATAATTGCAGCCAGGGTCGTTGACTTACCACTTCCCGTTGGCCCTGTCACCAAAACAAGGCCCCTGGGCAATGTCGCAAGTCTCTTAACCACCTTTGGCAAAAGGAGCTCCTCACAAGTCATGATCCTGGAGGGAATTTCTCTGAATACGGCTCCAATGCCGTACTTCTGTTGAAAAAAGTTGCCTCTATACCGGGCAAGACCCGGGATCTCGTATGCAAAGTCTACATCCCCGGTCTCCTCAAATTCCTTGACTTTATGCTCAGGGGCTATCTCATAAAGCATCGCTTTTAGTGGATCATTTTCAAGCGGGGGGTATTTCACCCTTTCCAGTTCCCCACCAATACGAAGCACAGGCTGTTGTCCGGCCACAAGATGAAGATCAGAGGCTCCCTGTTCGTTCATGAGTTTGAAAAAGGCGTCTATTTGTGCCATAAGCTCCTCTCTAAAGCCATAATAGCTCGGTTATTATATCTAAAAGCAAATTTTATTCAAGTCCTAAAAGCCCATGGCGGTCGCGGCATCCCTCCGGGTTCCCTAACTTCCCCCGCTAACTGCCTTGCGGGGCTGGCTTTAAGCTCTTTGACATCATTAGCGCATCCTGACCTGAGGGATAAAAATTTTTCTTTATCGCTTCACAATAGTATCCACTGTTACTGAAAAGTTTCTGAGCAGCAGTGTTTCCTACTGCTGTGTGAAGAAAAATCTTTTTCTCCCCTAGCCTTGCAGCTTTTTTTTCTGCTTCCTTCAAAAGCATTTTTCCGATTCCATGCCTCTGTTTTTCAGGCTTCACGGCTATGGCCAGCAGCTCACATACGACTTCAGCAAAACGATCGCTTGAGAGCAAACCTGTCATTACAAAGCCCACACGCTCACCCTCCATCAGTGCGACAAGCGTGGTGGGCATTACGCTTTTGAACCATTGAGAAATGATCTCTCCATACGGACCGTAGGCGCTGAAAACCTTTGCGCTGAGTTCTTTAATAAATTCCTCATCAGAGCTGCGCGCAGGGCGAATCCTGATCCGGCCCTTCGCTCGAGGTGCTCTTCCCGGCATCAATCCGTGCAACCACGTCTTTGTATGCCAGCCCTTTGGTAGTAAGCTTTTGGAGCCTGAGCGCCGGATACGCTCGAGCCTTTTTACTTCGCCATACTTGCCGAAGCGGCCACGCCTGCTCATAAAGTAACCCGGATAGGTTTTTAGAGATTCTTCCAGAACTCTCTATGATAAGATTTTACTTGTCCAATGGTATACTGTAGCTTTCCATGGTCTGCTCTGGATAAAAAGCCCTCACTGTTTGTCTGTGATGCACCTGCCAGCTCTTTGAGAACCTCCTTCACTGAATCCCTTTCCCCCTCTACATCGTAACCCCCTTCGAGGGTCAGTACAACCTTCCCCTGGCAGCATGTATCTGCAATGTCCATCACAACACGGGTCAATGCCGCAAACCCACCTGTGCTCACCCTCATGCCTCCAAGCGGGTCGCCCTTATAGATATCAAAACCGGCCGACACAAGTACTATCTCCGGTTTGAATTCGAGAGCAATGGGTTTTAGGATTTTCTCATAAATACCTACAAACTCCCCGTCACCGTAGCCGGTGCTCAGCGGCACATTTATCGTCAACCCCCTGCCTTCTCCAATTCCCACTTCGTTAAATGCGCCGCTTCCAGGGTAGTAGGGGTATTGGTGAGTGGAAAAATACAAAACAGACGGATCACTTTCAAAAGAATGTTGAGTGCCGTTTCCATGATGAAGGTCCCAGTCCACAATAAGGATGCGCTCCACTTTGAAATTGCTCTGAGAAAATCTGGCACCAACCGCTACATTATTAAACAGGCAAAAGCCCTTGGCCTCGCTCCTCTCGGCATGGTGCCCTGGTGGTCTTACCAGGGCAAAAGCATTGTCCAGCTTCCCTGACAATACCATTGAGATTGCCTCACACAATCCACCTGCCGCCAGAAGAGCAGCTTCATAAGAGGCCGCGCACGTCTGAGTGTCTGGATCAAGATAAGTATACTCCACCCCTGATGTGGATTTTATCCTTTCTATATAGTCGCTGGAATGAATTGCAAGTAGTTCTTCCCTTGTTGCCTCCCTTACAGGAACCTGAACGAACAGATCAGCCATTTCAGGTTCATCCAGCATTGCATATATTGCCCTTAGCCTCTCCGGGGATTCAGGGTGGTATGCCCCCATTGAGTGCTCCATGTATTTTTTGTGCCTGACGATTCCTGTTCTTCCCACTTTCCTCACCTCCCTTTCTCCGCTGAGGGTATCTCAAGTTGGCCCTCTCAAAACATAACTCCAAGGTTTGCGAGCAATGTCCGAAAAATTTATTCGTTATTATCATATTTTTACCCAATACAAAAGCAGCCCCAAGCTTTTTGGCTTGATGTCGGAGACATACAGGATTATAAATAAATCAGCCATACTTGCCTAAATCATCCCTGTCTCTGCCGTCAAAAGCAGTAGAGCAAGGAGCCGATGATTTCCTATTCATGATTATGTCACAGGGGGTTGGCCATGTTTTTCTTCATCGGCGGCATTCAGCCTAAAAGGGTGATCATGGATACTCAACCAAGGGTATGCCCATCTTGCGGGATGGCTGAGGCTCGAATGGTAAGGATAGATCACTATATTTCGATTTTTTTTCTCCCTCTTTTGAGGGTCAAGAAAGGAACACCCTACCTGGAGTGCCAAAGCTGTGGGCGCGCTTTCAGCGAGTTCGGTGAGGAGATATCCAGGGGGCCCGGGAGACAGAAAATATGCCCTCACTGCGCTGTACCCCTTGATTCGGATTTTGCCTACTGTCCATACTGCGGGCGTCGGGTTGAGTAGTCCCCATCCACAAATGAATTTTGGGCACCAGCTAGTTTCCAATTCGAAGAATAGCCATTTATGGAGGGAAACTAGCTAGGGAGCTGAAATGGGTACCAAGAAAACACAAAAGGCTTCGGACTATCACGAGAAGGCTATCCTTGAGCAACTTGAGGACCTGGCCGACAAGCTTTCTATCGAAGTGCGCTATGAGCGTTTTACAGGAGAAGGCTCCCTTTCAACCGGGGGATTGTGCCGTGTGAAAGACCGTCACTTCTTTATCATCAATTCCAAAGCCTCCACCAAGGAAAAGGTTGAAGCCCTTGGAGCAGCTCTGAGCCGTTTTGATCTGGGTAGCATATATGTTCGGCCAGGGCTGAGGGAATTCCTGAGCCGGTTTCGAAAAAATACTGCTTCAAACTAACACATCAACGGTTTTCTTGAGTCATGGGAGCTTCCTGGGCTGGGATATTCTTGATCACTTTTCCAATATCATCAAAAATCCTTACAGGATACAGAAACAGGCGTTTCAAGACTCCGGCCACTCCTTTTCCAAGGTTCTTGAAAGGTATGTACTGGACATCCGGATTCTTCATTGGGCCCTTCACTTCAAAGTAGTATGTTAGCAGAGATTTCCCCTCACCTGTCAGGATGTAGCCAACCAGTGGTACCTTGCTGACAAGGGCATCCACGGTACCCAAGGGATGAATACCCAAATCAAGGTCAACCATGCCATGCACGAGGTCTAGTTTTCCCGTGCCCACAGCGTTAAAAACAGGGCTCTTCATGACCATTTTCTCTGTTCGCAGCACTCCGTTTTCAATGGTGATGTGGCCCTTGATGGAATCAAAGAGAAAGCCCTGAGTGGTAATATCGGGAGGTGCTTTCCTGAAGAGCTTTTGAAGACTCAACAAATCAAGAATTCGTATCAGCACGTTGGATTTCCGTATGACACCATGCGTCAACTCCACATTCGCCGCACCAGCCAAAGCTGAGAGCAACTCTCCCCTGTCCTTGCCTTTGGAGTAAACAAGAGCCTCCATCAAGAGGTTTCCGGTCAGGTACTTGTCTTGAATTTCAAACCCCTGAAAGAGCCTCTCAATAGGCTGGCCTGACACCTTAACATCACCAAGAAATGCTATTTCTCTCTCGGGCTTGCTTTTTATATGACCTGTTATATTAAGAAGGCAGCGATCAACTCTAATCTTTGATTTCTGGATGAAGATATCCCCTTTCTTAATGTTTGCATCTACCTTCACAGGACCAAATGCCAGTTTTTTCCATTCACCCGTTAAAATCCCTAGCTCAACAAATATATCCGCCTGATTAAGCATGCCCGCAAGGGCTTGCATGCGGGACGATTTTTGGTTTTCGGGTACAGAGCTTTTCTGAAGAGAAAAGTCTCTTTCATCAAAAAAGGGGAAGGACACCAGAATGCGCCCGCTTAGAGTCTCCTTACGCTCGAGTTCACCACTGATTCGTGCGATGCTTCTGCCAATCCTCATTTTTAGGGACTTAATTGAGATTTTCTTGTCTGAGAACTTTAAAGAAAAATTGCAATCTCTTACAGGGGAGGAAATGGGCATAAGTGCAAAGCCGAGATCTTTGCCTTCTGCGACCCCCTCAAACCTCTGGAGCCTCCCTCCATAGAAGCCGGCCTCAAGGTGTCCTTTGATGATTCCTCGCTTCAATAAGATTCCTTTGCTGAAACCAAGGCCAATGTCCTTAATGTCAACGCGTGGCGCGCTGAGCACTACAGTGCTCTTTTTTGGAGAACGGAAGCTATAGCGCCCTGAGATTTCTAGGAAGGATTTATTAAACGCAAGCAAGGCTTTTTCAACTTTGAGCTCTTCATGGGGTACTAAGGCTGCTTCAAAAGAAACGCTATTTTCTTTGCCGGTTGGTTTTATTGAAAAGTAAGGAGCTTTCAGGGCCAGAGAATCAAGACCAATCTTGCCTCTCAAATACCACTTTGTATTTTCTCGGGTGACGGAAACCAGGCAGGGCGTTCGTGCCCCAAAGCTCCATGGAAGCCGGGGATAAAATGAAGACATTATCTGGTTTGCATCCAGCGATGCTGAGATTTCCGCTTTTTTGAAGCTAAATCCGGATCTTGTTGCAGTAAAAGAACCTGATGCCTTGAAAGTAGTATTTCCCCATGCGCCGCTACCTCTAAACGATGGAGAAATCCCTTGCCTGATTTGGACCTCAATGTTTCTAAGAATTAAAGGCAAGAGAAGTTTTTTCTCGTTGATTGATAAGTTTAGAAAATTGAATGCGCCTTGTGTAATAAGGGGCAACTTCCAACCTTTCTTGTAGGAAAAGCCGGCTTTGCAATCAAGATGGCCTGAAATGTTCCACGCTGCCTTAATGCGAGTGCGCAGGGCAAGGGGCATTAGCTTCGACT
>Ga0180301_10000784_pt1 | contig 24921 bp, 26 predicted proteins | sample GuaBasSediGuay16_FD_121797 | JGI IMG/M metagenome (GOLD analysis project Ga0180301, IMG submission 121797) | Subseafloor sediment microbial communities from Guaymas Basin, Gulf of California, Mexico - Guay16, Core 4569-2, 12-15 cm | ecosystem: Environmental > Aquatic > Marine > Hydrothermal... | reverse complement strand
GTCTATCTTATACCTTCCCGGCATAAAACAATCTGGCATTTACCTTCCCGGTACATGATGTCTCAAAATCTCAAAATCTTCATAATCTTATTTTTGGCTGTATTTGTAACCACAATGGGAGCCGGCCTTGTTGCGCCCCTGCTGCCCGTGTATGCCCACGAACTTGGTGCGGGTGCGTTCCAGATCGGGCTGATCTTTGCCGCGTTTTCATTGACCCGGAGTCTCTTTGTGCCCTACTTTGGCAAACTGTCCGACAAAAAGGGCAGAAAGCCCTTCTTGACCTTGGGACTGTTTTTTTACTTTCTCCTATCCCTTATTTATGCTGTAACCAATAGTGTGGTTTCCCTGATTATTCTCCGGCTGGGACAGGGATTTGCCTCTGCCATGATCCTCCCCGTTGCCCAGGCCTATGTTGGAGATATTACCCCCTCAACCAAAGAAGGTTGGATGATGGGCAATTTTAATATCTCCATCTACTGTGGTCTAAGCATCGGTCCTCTTCTGGGAGGGGTGCTTAAAGATTGGTTCAGTATAACAGTTTCGTTTCTTGGCATGGGGTGTCTGACCTTATTCGGTTTCTTCCTCTGCCTCTTTTTACTCCCAAAGGAAGAATCATTGGGGATTCCGAATCCCAGCCCTAGGAAGCAATCAGTTCCCTATATGGAAATGATGAAAGACCCTGCCGTATCCTCCCTCTTCCTCTTCAGGGTGTGCTTTACCATATGCGTAGGCATCACATGGGCCTTTATCCCCCTTTTGGCAAGCACCAAACTCGGGCTGTCCAGCTCAGAAATTGGTCTTGTCGTTATGATAAACGTAATGATCGCGGGCCTCCTCCAGGCCCCCATGGGCTACGGGGCAGATCATTATAGCAAGAAATTTTTCGTGGCAAGTGGTGGTGTGCTGGCCATTACGGCCCTACTATGCCTGGAAAAGGCCCACACATTCTTAGGGCTTCTGTTGGCCAATGCCTTCTTTGGCGTAGGGGGTGGGGTTTCCCTGCCTGCCATTATGGCCCTAGCTGTAATCGAAGGCCGCAGGACCAAAGCAATGGGCTCTATAATGGGCCTTCTGGCACAGGCCCACAGTTTAGGGATGCTCATAGGGCCTCTTCTGGCTGGCTTTTTGCTTGACATCGGTTCATTCAAGATCATTTTTGGTGTTGGAGCTGTGATTATGGTATTTGGAACCGGGATCTTTTTTGTAAAATATACTGTATCCCCTTTGCCAGCCAGCACCTCTGTGACCGTTCAAAAGGATAAGATCTTCAGGAGATAAATTAAGGTTTTCCGTCTCTCTTATGAATGATTTCGGCATCATAGAAGTGGATCTATTCGCAGAAGATGTAGATAGTCTGGACCACCCTGATGTAGTTAACTTTAAGGCCCTGCTGGAAGAGGTGGCCGAGGAATATCACTGTAATCTAATTACATTTGAAATTGACCGTGGGACTGTTGCCTTTTCATTTGACAGCGATGAACTCATGGCCGATATCCTAAGGATCCTCCAAACCAAGTGATTGGACCAGGCATGTCCTATAAGGCAAACTTGGATAACATTAATATTGTCTTGGTGGAGCCCCAAATACCGGAAAATATCGGCTCTGTAGCCAGGGCCATGAATAATATGGGTCTGACCGGACTTATTGTGGTCAATCCAAAGAATTGCGAACTTTCACGGGTTCTGAAAACCGCAACCGGTTCGTCCATTGACATTGTGGAGCAGATGGAGGTCTTCGGTGACCTTCTAGAGGCCCTTGGCCGATTTCAATATGTGGTGGGGACCACTGCACGAATTGGCGCCCTGCGCCCTGCCCTGACCCGGCCTCGGGAGCTCGCCCAGCAGCTTATCTCTATTAGCCAGAACAACCTGGTGGCCCTTGTATTCGGTCCAGAGGATCGAGGGCTATCCAATGCAGAGCTCCGGTATTGCCACACTATAGCCACCATCCCCACGGCTCGGTTTGCTTCTCTAAACCTCGCCCAGGCCGTGATGATCTTCTGTTATGAAATATTCATGGCAAGCAGGGAGACAGAACCTGAAACAATCCCCCGAATGGCCAATAAATTTGAGTTGGAAGGAATGTATGAGCACCTCAAGCAGGTGCTCACCAAAATTGGCTTCATTGACCCTCAGAACCCAGAGCACTGGATGCTCAATATCCGCAGATTTCTTTCCCGGACCCCCTTAAAGGCCCGAGATGTACGCATTATCCGAGGCATTTGCCGACAGATCGATTGGTACACAGGGCAGATCGAAAAGAAAAAAAGGTGAAGAGCAAGAGACGGGGGCCATGGCCCCCGTCTCTCCATTACATCTCCTGTGGCTTAGCCTTAGCTACCAGTATCTTCTTCTTTTTCAAGTTCTTCAATCCGCTTGTTAATCTCATCAAGGGCGCTTTTCATGGAATCGGCTTCGGCTCTCAACATATCAATCTCCTCGGATGGGTCCATGCTATACCCCGGGCCATAATAAGGGGAGCCCCAATACCAACCTCCCCATCCGGGATAATATGCCCTCCATCCAAAGCCGCGACCGAAGCCACGGCCCCATCCAAACCAGCCTCTAAAGCCTCTGCCGAAGCCTCTTCCTCGGCCAAAGCCACGACCGAACCAACCACCATACCAAGGCCTGAACGTACCCCTCCAGGCAGGGTTACAAAGGCCCCTTCCTCCGCCTGTCATGGGTCCAGCGCCCCAAGGACCGGTTCCATCTAGTCCGGGCATATCAAACACCTCCTTTCATCTCCTTTTACCTCTACCATAGCGGCTCTGCCGCCCTCGGCCCATTCCAAGGCCTCGTCCCATGCCTCTTCGCAGTCCCATTCCACGCCCAAATCCAGCGTATTGGCCTGCAGAAGGCATATTGGAATCGTTCATTGTACGATCTGGATTACAAAAGCCCAGCCCCCTTCCGGATCTGGGCCCGTTACCCATTGGACCGGTTCCGTCTAACCGTGGCATATTATTCACCTTCTTTCAAAAGGGCCCGCCGCCCCAGCCCCGCCCCCTTCTCCTTCGACCTCTAGGAGGCAACTCGAAATGTCCACCTTCAATCCTCAAAACCTTACCCATGACCAGTGCCTCGGCTACAGTCCGCCTGGCCTCGGCCAAAATACGGCCAAATGTCTGGCGGGATACATTCATGCGTCTGGCAGCCGTCTCTTGATCCAGGCCCTCAAGGTCGCTCAACCGGATGGCCTCAAGGCCTTCTATGGGTAATACGATTTCGGCACGGCCCCACGGGGGCATCCTGTTTGGTAAAAACCCATCCACCACAGGAGGTCCTTGGACAAATCGCATTTTTCTGGGTCTTGGCATAGGCATTCCTTTATTTTGATCTTACGCTCATAATATAAGAGGCCATTTATGCTTGTCAAGAACTTTTTTGAGCTTTTGCTCAAAATAAAACCCGAAAAACTCCCCCCTATGTCCTAATTGCCTTGACTTATGGCTCGCACATCCTTTATATGAGAAAATTATATTTGTGAAAAAAATCCTTAACAGGCAGCCACTGCCTCTAATTTGTCTGTTGTCATAAACTCAACTGGTAATGCTCGTGGGATGCAGGGCATAAACTTTGCCTCAGACCCAATATCACCTATGCATGCGACCTCCGGTCAGTGCTACCTCAATAAACAAGGACCTTGGGCTTATGGTTAATTCCAAAAAACAGATCAAATCGAATCTTGAATACCTTAGAAAACTCTTTATCATGCCGGATTCCCCTGACAAGTTTATTGAGTTCGGCCACGAGCTCCTGGAAATGATCCATGACTTTTTCCAACAAAAGGGAGGCATCCACAGTAGCATAACTCTCCCCGAACTAAGCGAGATCTTCAACCAAACCCAACTGCCTCATGAACCCATGCTAATCAAAGACGTGCTGGCAGAGATAAAAACCAAGGTCATCGGTCACTCGGTTAAGGTGGGGAGCCCTTACTACATCGGCCATATGATCAGCGCCATCCCCTATTTCATGATTCTCCTGGAGATGATCATAGCTGCCTTGAATCAGAACCAAGTAAAAATTGAAACCGCCAAGGCCTCAAGCTTTGTGGAAAGGGAATTCGTGGCCTGGCTTCATCGATTGATCTTTAACCGGACAGAGAGGTTCTATCAAAAAAACATTCAAAACCCCCGGATCGCCTTGGGCAACATAACTTCTGACGGGACCATTGCCAACCTTACAGCATTATTGGTGGCAAGGGAAAAGGCGTTTCCTCCCAAAAAAGGGTTTTCCAGTGTCAGGGCCGAGGGCATTGACAGGGCCCTAAAGCAACATGGATATACACGCGGAGTTATCCTGGTATCAACAAGAGGGCATTACTCTATCAAAAAGGCTGCAAACCTCCTTGGACTGGGGGAGGACAATGTTATTGAAGTACCTGTAGACCACATGAACAAGATCGACTTAAAGAAATTACAAAAGAGAATTCAGGCCCTTCAGGGAAGAGGGAAAAAGGAAAGGGCAAAAATTGTTGCTATCATAGGCATTGCTGGAACCACTGAGACAGGAAATGTGGACCCACTGAAAGATTTGGCCGCCATTTCACGAGAAATCGGGACCCATTTTCATGTGGATGCATGTTGGGGGGGCAGCGCATTGCTGGTGGATGAATATAGGGAATTATTACAAGGCATTGAATATGCCGATTCCGTATCCATCGATGCGCATAAGCTCCTATATTGTCCCATGGCTATGGGCATTATCTTGTTTCGCAGCGAAAAGGATCTGAACCTTATTAAACATTGCTCAAGATATATTATTCGCCGCAATTCAGTGGATACTGGCCGATTTACCATTGAAGGATCTCGGCCTTTCTCCTGCCTAAAACCCTGGGCAGCCTTGAAAATTATTGGAAGAGAGGGCTACGGCCTTTTATTTAAGAGGGCCCAGGAATGCACAGCCACACTAAAAACCATCCTGGAGGGCTGCGGCAACTTTGAGACATTAAACGTGCCAGAGCTTTTCATTCTGGCCTATCGATTTATTCCCGAGAAGGTAAGGATACAGCTACATACCTGGAATGAGCAACTGGAAAAACACTGGTCCGGTAAGAATGCAAAAGAATTACGCAAAAACATCCGAAAGGTGAATCACCTCATAAATGCATTGAATATAAAACTGCATAAGGCCCTGCGAAGAGATGACACCACATTTGTATCCAGGACCACGTTGGAGTCCACACGTTATCGGCCTCAAAAAATTGTTGTGCTTCGAGCGGTATTGATCAATCCCTTGACAGATCGGGACATCCTCCAGGAAATTGTTCAAACTCAGAACAGGATAGGCCTGGACATCTGGAGGGAATTTGAGCCTGTCTATCTGCGAATCATGAAAAATTCTGGGCCAGAGAAGGAATCCACATCCTTACGTACTGCAGAGCAAGTATGAGGGGATTATGGCCCAAAAATGGAGAATAGGCACATCGGGCTGGAACTATAAACATTGGAAGGGTCTATTTTATCCTCCTGATTTGTCCCAGAGAAAGTGGCTGGAGTTTTATACCGGTGAATTTGATACGGTCGAGCTGAATGCCAGCTTTTATAGGCTTCCAAAGGTGACAACATTTCACTCTTGGTACGAGCGAACTCCTCAAGGATTTTTATGGGCGGTCAAGGCCAATAAATTTATCACCCATACGCGGCGACTCAAGGACTGTGAGGAAAGTCTGGAGCGGTTTTACGATTCTATCCAGGGTCTTAAAGAAAAATTAGGCCCCATTTTGCTTCAGCTTCCCCCAAGCCTTGCCTTTGATGAGGTTCTGTTCAGGGAATTCTGCACCCTTCTCCAGGACCGTCACAGACACGTGCTTGAAGTGCGCCATGCATCCTGGATAACAGACAAGGTCTTTGATATAATGAATCAATTCAATGTGGCCTTTTGCATATCTGATACTGCTGGCAGGTACCCTTACCATGAAGCCGTAACAACAGATTTCATATATATCAGGCTCCACGGCTCCAGAAAGCTCTATGCGTCAGAGTACACCACCCAAGAACTGCACACCTGGGCGGAAAAAATCCTCCAATGGGGGAAGGAAACATTCTGCTATTTTGACAATGACTTTGAAGGATACGCGGTTCAAAATGCCCGAGAATTGAAAAAGATCTTGGCCAAATTAAGCGGCATATCAGCCAGAAAAGGGACTGAATAGGCCAAAACTAGGGTCAATCTGAGATGTGATATAGGCCTTGGCCCAATATTCTTTGGATCTCTTTGATTGAAACCATACCTTGTCTCAACGGCCGCGGCGGCTCTTCGGTCATATCCAGCACGGTCGATCCTGGCCCACCCGGACTTTGGCCCCCGTCCAATACCGCGTCTACTTCTTCTCCTAGGTCTCGAATCACGTGCTCAGCACTCAAGCAGGCTGGCCGAGAGCTCTTGTTGGCACTCGTACTTGTAATGGCAGTGCCCACAGCTCGCACCAATGCCGTAGCCACCGGGTCGCTTGAAAGCCGCAGACCTATCTTCCCCGTGCCAGCAGTGAGCCTCGGGGATATCCCTTGTTTTGCCTTTAGAACGAGCGTCAACCCCCCGGGCCAGATGGCCCGAATGAGAGCCCAGGCTGGCCCTGGGATCTCCTCGGCATAGTCGGTCAATTGGCTTTCATGGCTGATCAAAAGCAGAATGGGTCTATTGCCAGGTCTTCCCTTGAGGCGAAAAAGGCATTCTATGGCCTGCTCATTGGCGGGGTCTGCTCCGAGCCCATAAAAGGACTCTGTGGGATAGGCTACAATTCCCCCCTCCCGTATGATTTGAGCAGCCGCCTCCACTGCCTTGGCCCTCTTGGCCGCATCAATGGCATTCAACAAAACCGGCCGTTGCATTTCTCCAATCCCTATGAAGGTGTATCCTGCCCAAGTACCTTTGCCCTTTGTTTTTCTCGCAATGCCACCAACCGCCTTTCCAGTTCTGGATACTTGAGTGCCAGAATCTCCGCAGCCAACACAGCGGCATTTCTGGCCCCTCCGGCCCCTATGGCAACAGTGGCAACAGGCACGCCTGGGGGCATCTGTACGGTAGACAGCAGTGCATCCAGTCCGTTTAGTGGCGACGAATCAATAGGAACGCCAATCACAGGAATAATGGTATGTGAAGCCAAAGCACCTGCCAAATGGGCTGCCCATCCCGCCCCTGCTATGATCACCTCAATTCCCCTTTCCTTTGCCGAAAGGGCGTATGCCCGCGCTTCATCAGGGCTCCTATGTGCGGAAAGGACCTTGACTTCGTAGGGGATCTCAAGGGAATCCAGGGTCTCCATACATCCCCTCATCACATCCGTATCCGAGGCACTGCCCATTATGACTCCTACCAATGGCTTGTTCTGCACCATAAGATATTCCTCCTTACCATGAACAGTACATAATCCCCATTGCTGGAGAGTATATGATCTCGAAACAGCATTTCGTTCGTATTAGTTCATCCCAGATTATGCGCGAACGCCGACCGAATCGATTTAGGGCAATGGGTGTCCGCGGAAACGGCGTATCAGGCACTCACTTTGAAGGGATGGCAGTCATGTCAATTCGAAGATTGGCGCATAATCCGGGTTCATAACAAAACACCATAAAGGTAAGGGTATCTGCATTCAACCGTGGGCCGATAGGACCTTTTTCGCCGCCCTACCCACCAAGGGATAGACCACCATTCCCGCAAGCCACGCAATGTCTTCTGCAGACAAAATCTCCTGGATGCTCCTGTCAAACAGGATGCTCCCTTCAGGGGGAAATTCATCGTCTCCCTTCCACAAAATCAGAGCCACCGGTATCTTTGGCAAGGCCTGAACCACCACAGATATGTCTCCGTGGTCAAACGGTTTAGCAGCGTATAGTTCTTGGGCCACAGTAACCAATGCTTCAGGGTTGCCTCCAAAGGTCTTCACCAAGGGCTCCTTGGCCCTTCTCACAAAGGCATCCATATAGAATCTGCCGTCCGGGATCTCCTGATAGGCCACCCACTGCCCCTCCACCTTAGATCCTGGGCAGCCCATCAGATAGTGCAGTATCAACACCTGTTGCTGGATAGGGATCTCTTCCTTCCCGTCCACAAACGAAAACCCAAAGGAGGTCCATTCCAGTTCTACCTCCCTGTTCAGGAATACGATCCTGAGCCTGACATTTCCTTCCTTATCATAAATTATGGATGCCCCGCTTTGATCCGCAATCCTTTTTGGATTGACCTTCTCCAGTTCGCCTTTTGCTATCTCAAATGCCTTCTTGTAATCATCAATCCGCGGCATAGTTCTTTTCCTCCTGTCTCTCCAGCCATTATAACTCTGAGCATTATTTATCCAACACCCTTCACTTTCTCCCTTCCCTGTATAGGAAGGGATTAATCCGCCGATTCTTGGCGGATAAATCCCAACGCTCCGCATCAGCTTAGTTGAATTGAAGTGTAACTATACCCATATTTTGTGCTATAATCACCCGAAATTTGACACCAAACAAGAAAAATTGATAAATCCAAACCCCTTTCCGAGGCACAATGGCACGGAGGAAGAAAAGGAGAAAAAGACCTCTTTGCGAGAACAGGGCTGTGGAAAAGCGCTCGCCTTTTAATCCGCTATTGTCCCATCCCGAGACCTTAAAAGAACACCTTAGTGAACCCTTGGAAAAAGAGGGCATTGCGGAATCCAATACAGTGGTGGAAAAAGAGCCAGAGCCCACGGAAGATGAAATTTTCCTCCAGGCAGTGGGGGATGTAAAGCCCCTTGCCGACAAAAAGAGAAGGGTCCCAGTATATCCTGATCCCTCTCTGAGGCCCGCTCACCCCGCGCCCAACGAAGAACTGGAGGCAGTAACTCACCTGTGGGAACTTATTCATGGAAGCGGCGAGATGGACATCACTTTCAGCGACGAATACATTGAAGGTTCAGTGCGGGGGTTTGACAGGAAGCTGATGCGGCGCTTGAGAAAAGGCGAGTTTCCGGTTCAGGATCACCTGGATCTCCATGGCCTTACTAAAAAGGATGCCGAAATACGGGTAAGGGATTTCCTGATGCGGAGTCACAGCATGGGACTCCGTTGCGTACTGGTGATCCACGGTAGGGGACTTAATTCGGAGGACCATATCCCCGTATTAAAGGAAAGAATCCCCGTATGGCTTAGCCGCGGACCTGTCCGAAAATTTGTGTTGGCCTTTTCTACAGCAAGACCTTATGATGGAGGGACTGGTGCAATCTATATTTTGCTCAGGAGAAAAAAGGGCAAACCATATCTGCGACCATAGGCCGAAAACCTTGGCAGGAGAGCCTTTGGATATGGATGAGAAAAAAGCTAAGGCTAGGGCGCCCATGAACGCACAATACCTTTAAGTTAGGGATACGTCATGAAACTGGGAATTATTGGGCTTCCCCAATCCGGGAAGTTGACTATCTTCAAGGCCCTGACAGGCGCAAGGGGTGAAGATGCGACAAAGGCCTTCACCAAAACAGAATCCCATATCAGTACAGTGGTGGTTTATGATGAGCGCGTGGACTTCCTTCGGGACTTGGTAAAACCAAAAAAGGCCACCTACGCCAGGATTGAGTACCTATTGCCCGCGGAAATAGGTATGGCCGGCGCCAAGTCAGAATCCGGTCAATGGGGTGAAGTTCGAGTCTGTGATGCCCTCCTGCATGTGGTACGAAACTTCAAAGGGGCGGGTGGCGCTCCCCCTACCCCTGAACAGGACTTCTGGCAGGTGGAAGAGGACATGATCTTAAATGACTTGGCGGTTGCCGAAAAGCGGATAGAAAGGCTCGAACTTGACAAGAAAAGAGGCAAAAAGGGGGGCGAAGAGGAACTTGCTCTGCTGTATGCCTGCAAGGATCTGTTGGACCGAGAAATCCCCCTACGCACTAACAAGGACCTGGCCTCCAACCCCGCGCTAAAGGGATTTACATTTCTGTCAGCCAAGCCCCTCTTGGTTATATTGAACAACGATGATGAAGATGAATCCATGCCCACATGGAAAAGACCCCCAAACGAGGCGGAAATGATGATTATACGGGGCAGACTTGAGATGGACATAGTCACCATGGCGCCAGAAGAGGCCGAGGAGTTCCTGGAGGCTTACAATATCAAAGAATCGGCCCTCGACCGTGCTATTGCAGCCTCTTACCGCCTATTGGATCGCATATTCTTTTTCACAACTGGGGAAGAGGAGGTAAGGGCCTGGTCCGTACCAGCCGGGACACCGGCCATTGAGGCCGCTGGTACGGTTCATTCGGATATGAAAAAGGGTTTTATTCGTGCTGAAGTAATCTCATTTGAGGAACTGAAAAAGTATGGCAGCTTTCAAGCGGCCAAAAAAGCGGGAATCATGCGGCTAGAAGGCAAGGAGTACAAGGTGAAGGATGGTGACATCATACACTTTAGGTTCAGTGTGTAGAAGGTAGAAGGTAGGAGTTAGGAGTTAGAAGTCAGAATACGGAATGTAGAAGACATCCAGTAGAATTTCGTTTTTAGATACTGGGAGAATTGGAGATGGAGAAGATTAGGGTTGGAATTATCGGTGCAGGTGGATACGGAGGCTGTGGTGCCATTGAGCTGCTCCATAAGCATCCGTATGCGGAAATTAAGGTATTGATTGACAAACAAAACGTTGGTAGCCGGATCAGTGAGATCTATCCCCATTTGGAGGGCTTCTGTGACCTTACGATCCAGGCGCCAGAAGACCCCACCATACCAGGAGACCTTGACGTGGTCTTTTTTGCCACCCCAGACGGCGTGGGCCAGCAAGCCGCATCCAACTGGATGGCTAAGGGCGCTAAGGTGATAGACTATAGCGGGGATTTCCGGTTCAACAGCCTTGAGACCTACTTGGCCTATGCAGCCAGGATAGGCAGGCCCCAAGAGCACAAGGCCCAGGAACTCCTTCCAAAGGCAGTCTACGGGCTTGCCGAGCTTCACCGGCAAGAAATCGCCACAGCAACATTGGTGGGCAACCCAGGTTGCTTTGCCGTAAGCTGCATTTTGGGGTTAGCGCCTGCGGTGAAAGAAAATCTGATTGAGCTGGACTCCATCATCTGTGATGCAAAGACAGGGGTGTCTGGGGCGGGCAAAAACCCAAATCCCTCTTTTCACTATCCTGCCCGGTATGACGCCATGAATGCCTATAAGATCTCAGGCCATCAGCATGTCTTTGAAATAGAGCATGAACTGGGAGTCCTTGCACAAAAAGAGATCCGTATCACCTTTACCCCGCATGTGGTCCCCCTCTGCAGGGGCATATTGACCACCATTTACGGCCAACTAAAGGAGGGTACCACCATAACTACGGTGAAAGAGGCCTATGATGCATTTTACAAAAATGACCTGTTTGTACGCATCTATGGTCCAGAGCACCCCCAGGTCAGCACCGCTGTAAGGGGGAGCAACTTCTGCAACCTCTCGCTGAACATGGACCCCAGAACCGGCAAGCTCATTGTGGTGAGTATTATCGACAACTTGGTAAAAGGGCAGGCGGGAAGCGCTGTTCAAAATATGAATATCATGTTCGGGTTGGAAGAGGGGGCAGGTCTCATGCAGCCAGGTCTTTATCCATAGCGGGCTATCTGATACAGACCTTGCGCACCTGGAGGAGGTCTGTAACCCCTTCGCATACCTTACGGATGCCGTCTTGCATAAGGGTGGTCATCCCATCCTTTAAGGCCTGTGTCCTTAGCTCCTCGATCTTGGCCCGGTTCTGGATAAGCCTTTTGATCTCGTCAGTGCCAACCAGAAGCTCATGGATCGCCGTTCTTCCCCTATAGCCGGTATTTCCACACTGTGGACACCCCTTGGGCCGGTATAGATAGAAGTCATCGTTGTATTTAATACCAAGCTTGTCAAAATCACCATCATAGGCCCTAACAAGGGCTTCAAATTCCTCCCGGCTGGGGTGATATTTTTCCTTGCAATTTTCACACAGGGTGCGCACAAGTCGCTGGGCCAATATGCCAAGTAAGGCATCGGCAAAGTTAAATGGGTCCATACCCATGTCTAAAAGCCTGGTAATTGTCTCTGGTGCGCTATTAGTATGGAGGGTGCTAAAGACCAGGTGGCCAGTCAAGGAGGCCTCAATACCCATTGAGGCAGTTTCATGGTCCCTCATCTCGCCAACCATGATCACATCAGGATCGGCCCGCAAAAAGGCTCGCATGGCTGTAGCGAAATCGAACCCGATCTTGGGCATGACCTGTACCTGTCTCAGGCCGTCCTGGGTTATCTCCACTGGATCCTCTGCTGTCCAGATCTTTCGCTCTGGTGTATTTATATACCTGAGGGCGGCATGCAAGGTCGTGGTCTTCCCACTTCCGGTCGGGCCCACTACCAGGATCATGCCATATGGCTTTGTAATTATATCCAGAAGGGCATTATAGTCCCGCTCACTCATTCCCATCTTGTCCAAAGGAATGGGCTCTCCAGTGGTGAGGAGCCGCAGGACCACATCCTCGTTTTGACCTGTAGTAGGAATGGTGGCCACACGCAACTCGATATCCAGAGGAGCAAACCGCCTAAACTTGATCTTCCCATCCTGAGGGAGCCTTCTCTCCGAGATATCCAGATCAGCCATAATCTTGATCCTGGATACAATGGCCCTTTTAAAACTATACGGAATAGTTTGATAAATCTGGCATGCCCCATCCACTCTGAACCGTATCAGGGCATTTTGTTTCCCTTGCCTGGGCTCAATATGGATATCCGAGGCTCCACGGTGGTAGGCATCAACGATCATCTTGTTGACCAGCTGAACAATGGCGCTGTCTTGCTCACTGACACCCTCTACCTCTTCGTCATATTCTTCCTCGCCCGGGTCTAGTTTTCCCAGAATTTCCTCTATACTACCAGCGCCCTCCAGGAACTCTGTCCTCTTGATATCAAAGAACAGCTCAATCATCTTGAAGATATCTTCTTTCAGGGCCACGCAGTACTCGAATTCCTTTGCGGGAATAATCCGTTTGACGGCATCTCGGGCAGGCAGATAACCCGGATCCTCCATTGCAATGACCACCTTGTTCCCTGAATGGCCTATGGGGACAAAGACATTGCTTTTGAGGTAACTTACTCTTAGGCCCTTTAGGAGTTCACCGGGTATGGGCATCCTCTCATCATAGGAGATAAAACGAGTCTTATAAAAGGAGGCCAGGGATTTTCCTATGTCTTCCTTGGAGACTTGGAAGTCCGCCATAAGCACGGCTTCCACAGATCTCTTGGTCTTTCTAGCCCTTGCCATGGCCTCGCTTAAGTCCTTATTGCTGATGATATTATTGGTTATGAGGTAATCGAACCGGGTAGGTTTGGCCTTATGGGCAGACCGATGGTTGTTAAAGATAGCAATACCCAGCACCTTGGCAATCTCTAAGGCGGCGTTCTCATCGCCTTTCCCAAAGACCTCCCCATTCTTCTTATTGATAAGCTGGACGACTCCGAGCAAATACCGGTTATACGTAATGGGCGCGGCAAGAACCTGTGTGGTTTTGTATCCAGTCTTCTTATCCCAAGATTTATCAAAACGTAGGTGAGGGTTTATTGATTTGAGTTCCTTTTCATCATAGGCATTCTTTATGTTTACAAGGCTGGCAGTAGCAGCACAATAGCCCGCAATGCTTCCTTTGTCTATGGGAACCCGAATTTCGTTTATTTCATTGCCAGTCTTAAATCGGGATACGATCTGTTTGCGGATGCCATCCACCACGTAAACAGTGATCCTATCTGCATCAAACAAGCCTAGGATATCTTTCTGGAGATTTAGGAGGATATCATTCGTGTCCTTGGCAGAATGGATTTTATTCGTGATGTAGTTGAATTTCTTTTGAAACTGGAGTTCCTCCTCCAGGCTCCTTTCCTTACTCCTTCCTGAGTCCTTCTTTTTCAGCAACACACCCATATGCAGTGAAATACGTCCTATTGAGGTTACATGCTTATTGCTGGCACAGACAAGGGCCCCCTCACTCAAAAGAGGGTATCATCTTCCACGGCAAAAGAAGGCAAAGCTCTATTTCTGACCATATCACTCTGGCTGCTTCAGAATGTGCCAAAAGACGGCATAGGTTATCTCCACGGTCATGCCTTATTAACATATCGGTGATTAACCGGGGATTGTAAAGATTTTTTTCAATATGGAAAATGAAATATTTACAAACTATGCGCACATACACTATACATGCTCTTCAATTGACCAGCGCAGCATTTCCTCTAGATCAAGGAGTCACATCATGTGGACGGATAGCCATGCACACTTGGATATGGAAGATTTCACCAATGACCGGGACACCGTGATCCAAAGGGCTGGGGAAAAACACGTAATCCATATCATTACCGTGGGGGTAGACCTTAAAAGCTCAAGGGCCGCTGTAAATCTGGCCGAGCAATACCCCTCTGTATACGCTGCTATAGGTCTTCACCCCCATGAGGCCAAAGGCTTTGATGAAGACACTTTGGAAAAAATAGCGGCACTGAGCACAAATCATAAGGTTGTGGCCTGGGGAGAAATAGGCCTTGACTACTATCACAATTATTGTCCTCCTAAGGAACAAAAGAAGGCCTTTGAAGCCCAATTGGATGTTGCCAAAAATCTCCATCTGCCCGTTATCATTCATGATCGGGATGCACACGAAGACGTGTTGACCATACTCAAAAAGTTCGGAAAAAGCGAAAGGATAGGCGTAATTCACTGCTATTCTGGGGACCTTGGCCTTGCCCGGGATCTAATGGACCTGGGATTCTTTCTTTCGATTCCAGGCACTGTAACATATAAAAATGCCGGTCCCATAAAAACAGTGGCATCCAAAATGCCCCTTGAGCGAATGCTCTTGGAGACAGACGCACCTTTTCTCTCGCCCCTGCCGTACAGGGGTAAGCGCAACGAGCCTGCACATGTAGCCATTACCGGAAAAGAGGTGGCAAGGCTCCGAAACATGGACCCTGAACAGCTTGCAACAATTACCACCAAGAATGCAAGATTTCTATTTGGAATTCCGGATCAACCATGAGACCAGAAACAATTACAAACGAAAACCCCTTGATTTTGGCATCCCAGTCCCCCCGCAGGAAGAGGCTCCTTCAACAGCTAAGGATCCCATTTAAGGCAATCCCAAGCCATATACCTGAAGAGGGAATGGTGGGCGACCCCCAAGGTCTTGCAGTCCAGCTTGCCTCCGAGAAGGCCCTGAGCATCAGAGATAAGGCCGAGGCCCATTGGATCCTGGGCGCAGATACTATCGTGGAAATTAATGGTGACGTCCTAGGCAAGCCAAAGGATGAAGCAGATGCTGCCGCCATGCTGGGGCGCCTGAGCGGCCAAAGGCACCGGGTAGTCACAGGCTTTTCTCTGGTAAACCCTATGGGTATTCTCGCTCACTCAGAAGTTGTGGTCACAGAGGTCCAGGTAAAACAACTGAGCCCCCAAGAAATCCAGGCATACATCCGAACAGGAGAGCCCTTTGGAAAGGCGGGAAGCTATGCCATTCAAGGAATAGGGGCCTTCATGGTAGAGGCCATCTCCGGCTCTTACACCAATGTTGTGGGGCTTCCTTTATGTGCTGTGGTAAAGGCCCTTGTGTCAACCGGGGCATTGAAACAGTTTCCGCTCTAATGGAACAACCGTAAGGCTACTGCTTTATTCCTCTTTGACTGTCTGGCGGATAATCTCCGATAGGATCACCCCTGTGGCCACCCCTACATTCAGGGATTCCACTCCAACCACAGAGGGTATGCGCACCAGTGCATCGCACTTTTTTCTGACCGCCTGACTCAGTCCCTTCTCTTCATTGCCAACCACCAACACCAAAGGCCTGTTCCAATCAAATCGGTATATGGACTCAGCGGCCTCACCAGTAGCCCCAATGATCCAATAGCCTCGTTCGCTCAAAAAATCCAGGGCTCGCCCCAGATTCACAACCCTCGAAACAGACAGGTACAAATGGCAACCCACTGCCCGCTTCAATACCTTTGGGCTCGCTTTGGCCGAACGGTCCTTAGGAATGATGAGTCCGCTGGCCCCAAAAAAGGCGGCTGTCCGTATGATGGAGGCCAGGTTCCCCTCATCAGTAATATGATCGGCTGCCACAAAGAAAGGTTGTCTTTCCCCGACACCGACCTCATCCAAGGCCTGTTCCAGGTTTACGTACTCAAAGTCCTTGGCAATCACCACAAATCCCTGGTGAGAGACACCAGGGAGTAATTCATTTAGGTCACTTCTGGTTTTATACCTTACAGGGATGCCAAATCTGCGGGCCAGTGCCGTGACCTCACGCAAGCGGCCAGAGGCCTTACCCTCCACCACCCACACTTCCTGAATCTTTTCCGGTCCGGCTGGTATGGACTGGCACACCGCATGAAATCCAGGTATAAACATTGGCATCTTCCTTCGGTCGGCACTTACTCAGGGGCATATACAACTCAAGAGAGGGGAAAGCATTCCTTGATAAAATGCTGCCGCCGTTTAACCCTGCACCTTTCCGCACGGATGATCGCGATCACTTCCTGGACCGCTGCTTCCAATTCCTCATTGATTACAATATAGTCGTAGCCCAAGGCCTCCTGGACCTCTGATACAGCCTTTTCTAAGCGTTTCTTTATCGTGGCTTCACTGTCCGTTCCCCGGCCATACAACCTCTGTTCCAAGACATCCAGGGAGGGGGGAATAATAAAAATCAAGGCGGCATCTGGAAATTGTTTTTTTATATTCCTGGCACCTACCGGATCCACATCCAATATCACATCCATTCCCTTGTTGAGCTGGTCGTGTAAACTCACCACAGAGGTTCCATAATAGTCACCATACACCCTGGCCCATTCCACAAAGGCACCCTGTTTAATCATCTCCTCAAAGTCCTGTGGCCCCACAAAATAGTAGTCAACACCTTCTCGCTCCCCAGGCCTTGGTTTACGGCTGGTATGGGAAATGCAATAGCCTAGCCCATCCATCTGAGCTCGCACCTTACGGATCACTGTGGTCTTACCAGTGCCCGAGGGAGCAGAGATAACAAAAAGTTGTCCTGGCATAGTTCAATCCGTAATATTTAGGGATAGTTATTCAAGGTCCTCCTTTGAGACAGTGCAATTGGGGTTGAAACGCTGGGCAATGGTTTCAGATTGAATCGCAGAAAGTATCACGTGATTGCTGTCCGTGATGATTACAGAACGGGTTCGGCGGCCTTGGGTAGCATCTATCAGCCGCTTCTCCTTCCTGGCCTCATCACGCAATCTCTTTATAGGCGCTGCATTTGGCGATATAATGGCAATAACCCGGTTGGAAACCACAGAATTTCCAAACCCTATATTCACTAACTTTGGGCTCATGGCACTGTCTCCTTTCACTCCACGTTCTGGGCCTGCTCTCTCAATCTCTCAAGCTCGCCTTTCACCTCTACTACCATCTTGGAAATGGTGGCATTGGCAGCCTTGGTGCTCAAGGTATTTACCTCTCGATTTATTTCCTGAAGCAAAAAATCCAACCTCCTGCCAATGGGCTCATTGGCAGAGAGGTATTCCCTAAACTGGGCCAAATGGCTTTTCGTTCTAACAATTTCTTCAGTAATATCAGAACGCTCGGCAAAATAGGCCACCTCCTGGGCCAATCTAGCCTCATCCAGTTCCACATCGTGAAGCAAACGGGTTATCTTTTCCCTTAGGTTTGCCCTGTACTCATCCACAAGCTGAGGCGCTAACCGCTCGATATCCTGTATGACATTTTCTATTTGATCCAGCCTTTCTCTAAAGTCGGCCTCTATATTTTCACCCTCCCTTGCTCTCATGCTATCAAGGGAATCCAGCGCCAGCTCCAGGGCCTTGTATAACGCTGGCCTCATATGGTCCAAATCAGGAGGATCGGGCTGATAAATAATAACATCTTTCATCTGGCACAGGGTGTTAAGGCTGACATCCTTTTTGACATCAAACTCCTGGGCCAAGGCCTCGAAAATATTCATATATGATTTCACCAGTGCCTCATTCAATTCCAGATGATAGGCCAATTGCTCGTCACCCGAGTCCACTTGCAAAGAGGCCTCCACCCTTCCCCTTCCTATCCTGGCTGCAATCAATGCCTTTAGTTCCTCTTCCAGCGGCTGAAAATTCTTTGGCAGGCGCAGGTGAATATCCCTATACCTGTGGTTCACTGTGCGTATCTCGCATGTGAACACCTTCCCATCCAGCTCCCACTCACCTCTGCCATATGCGGTCATACTTTTGATCACGGGCTTATTGCTCCTGTTCCACCTTTCTTCGTTGCCTTAACTGATCCATATAACGCTTCCGAAGGTTATTGAACATACTGATCATCTCTGGATTTGCATAATCTTTATAGGTCCATTCCAAGGGCCTGAAACTCCCTTTTTTGAAAATGAGTGTAAGATCAGCATAGATACCATGTGATAAATAGACCCGATGCACATAATTCTTGCCCGTGGCCAGGATAAGCCTTTCAAGACCTATGTAGCCGGGATCTATATTCACCTGCCTGTTTTCACCTTCAAGGTACTGGCGCTCAATCTCATTGGTATTCAATTTTATCTGCACCAGGTCCTCAGGTCGAATCAACTGTTCAAATGAAACAAACCGTCTATGCAGAGGCCAGCCCATCTCCCGTTCATAATACCTGGTCCTATCAAAAAACATGGGTGGGCTAACCCAGTCAACAGGTCCATACTGAAGGCATAACTTACTGATCACTTCCTGGATCAATGGCTCTTGGGGAGAAAAAATACTTGCGATCAGCTTCACAGGATCTGGATCACGAGGTTGGCTCATACCCTCTTCCCACGCAATAGTATGCAAAGCCCTTGGCGCGCATCCTATCGGGCTCATAGATATTTCGCAAATCAAATACCACGGGCCTGTTAAGCCTTTTCCTTATCGTATCCCAATCCAGGTGTCTGAACTCATTCCATTCCGTGATAATGGCCAGAGCATCGGCCCCTTCAGCTACTTCGAGGCTGCTTTGAACGTAAGTGACGTCTTTGAGGACTCTCTTGGAGGCCTCCATTCCGGCAGGATCATAGGCCGTAACCCTAGCGCCCCTTTGGAGCAATGAACTCACAATCTTTATGGCTGGCGACTCTCGTATGTCATCTGTATTGGGCTTGAACGTGAGCCCCAATATGCCGATGTGTTTTCCCTCCAGACCCTCAAGGGCCCTTTCCATTTTCTCAACTATCCGTTCCACCTGACGCTCGTTCACCTCAATTACCGACTCTACAATCCTAAGGCGATAACCAAGGGAGGAAGCAAAATGGGCGATGGCCTTCGTGTCCTTTGGAAAACAGGAGCCCCCAAAGCCGGGCCCCGGATGCAGGAACTTGGGCCCTATCCTTCTGTCCAGGCCCATTGCCTTGGCAACGTGATGCACATCAGCCCCGACCAATTCGCAAATATTGGCCATTTCATTGATAAACGAAATTTTTGTGGCCAAAAACGCATTAGATGCATACTTGATCATTTCCGCTGTCTCTAAGTTGGTAAGCACAAAGGGTGTCTCAATCAAGTAGAGTGGCGAGTAGAGGTCCTTCATGATAGCAGCGGCCTGTTCGCTATCTGAGCCAATCACCACCCGGTTGGGTCGCATGAAGTCCTCAATGGCCGAGCCCTCCCTCAGGAATTCGGGATTCGAGACCACATCGAACGGTATTTCCCGCTCCTGATTGGTCTTGATGACCTCTCTTATCTTCTTTGCCGTCCCCACCGGCACAGTACTCTTGGTCACCACAACCTTGTAACCCTTCATGAATTTGCCAATCTCGGCGGCAACATCAAAAACGTAAGAGAGGTCAGCCCCTCCATCATCCCGTGAAGGGGTGCCAACTGCGATGAAAACCACAAGGCTTTCATTCAGGGCCTCTTCCAGACTTGTGGTAAAGGATATCCTTCCCGCTGTCCTATTTCTCTTCAGAAGTTCCTCCAGACCAGGCTCAAAGAAGGGGATGGTACCTGCCTGTAATGCCTTGATTTTCTCCTCATCCTTATCTACGCAAATTACGCGGTTTCCAAACTCTGCAAAACATGTCCCTGAGACGAGACCCACATATCCAACACCCACCATACATATATTCATAAACCATCCCCTCCTAGCTACCTACCTTCTGTGATTCTGTATGGCCATTTGTAGCTGGTCTGCGCGCACTGCCGATGTACCCACCTGGCCAACCACGATCCCAGCAGCAAAATTGGCAATAACGGCCGAGGAGACCAGATCCAAACCCGCTGCCATCCCAAGACATAGGGTTGCTATGACCGTATCCCCTGCTCCTGTTACGTCATAAACCTCTTTAGCCACAGCGGGAATATGAGTGATGAGACCTTCTCTTTCAAACAAGGTCATCCCCTTTTTGCCTTGAGTAATCAAAACTGCCTCGCACTTAAGCTCTTCTAAAAGCATATGACCGGCCTTTACCAATCCCTCCTGATCCTCAATGGAAAATCGACAATAAGCGCCTGCCTCATGATGATTGGGAGTAATCACATGGACTCCCTTATAACACGCAAAATTTCCTATTTTGGGATCAACAGCTATGGGCACTTCTTTCGCTCCCAACAAAACCTTCAGACCCTCCATTAAACGAGAGGAGACAACGCCCTTGCCATAGTCCGATACTAACACCACATCAAGCTTCCCTGCTACATGTTCCACGTACTCTAGGATGGTGGCCAGGCTTCCCTCATTTATGGGCGCTTTGCTTTCCCTGTCGAATCGTACTACCTGCTGGCTGTGGGCAATGACCCGCGACTTAATACTTGTGGGTCGCCCCCGCTCCATTACGATTCCATCAGTCCTCAATCCCAGATCCTCTATCATAGATAGTAACTCATGCCCATTTCCGTCGTTGCCAAGCACACCGCATAGGATGGGACTTGCCCCCAGTGAAGCAAGGTTATGCGCAACATTAGCGGCTCCCCCCAGCATCTGTGTCTCCTCCTTCACCTCTACTACGGGCACAGGAGCCTCCGGCGAAATCCTGGAAACCTTTCCCCATATGTATTTGTCCAAAATGATGTCACCTATCACTAGGATGCGTGCATTGGAAAACTTGCTGATCTCATTTGCAAGATATTCTGCATCAAATTCTGGATTAGAGATATTCATGCCCTCGCAACACCCTTTCCTCGTTATGATATTCATTCAATTTAAAAAAATTTTTATAGCACCAAGGTACAGGCTTGTCCAGAACTTCCCCACTCACAGATACGATCCCATAGCTCCAAGCCTGTTAAATAGCCCAATTCATAAAGATGATCCCATGTCTTTTATATTTCTTCTTGTAGGATGGGCTGGCTTGTAGCACCATTGGGCATGTGCCTTGCTATAGGTAGTGTGCACGGCTCGTGGCTTATTCCTGATCTTACCGTTGGAAAAAATCAACCTGAGGGCCTATATCGGGTACTTTGGGTTGGCAGTGCTCCTCCTAGGTATAATGCTTTTGCGCCAAACCACTGCAGCTGGCCAGGCGAAAAAGAAAAAGAGAAAAGAGGTAGCAGCAGCCTTTGAAAAGCAACAGAGAAAAGACCATGCCATACCTTCTCTCTCAATAGTCTACGACACTACCTCTGTAACCACTTACCATAAGCAAGCCTTTCTTCTCGTGATCAGGGTGTGGAAGACTGAAATTTTTTCAATTGGCCTAGGTAATAGTCTCGATTCTTCTTGGTCAGACGGATAGCATTCTTGATGACTTCTATGGCCTTATTCCGGTTTCCATTGACGAAATAGGCCTCGGCCAGTGTATCCAAATAGATAGGGTTTTTCTCCAAGGCAACGGCCCGTTTGGCCAACTCTAAGGCCTGTTGTCTGTCTTGATGGGAGGCATGGACATTGGTCGCCAATATCCATGCCAAATTATTCAATGCCACGGTATTCTTGGGATCAATTGTGATGATTTTCCTATAGGTCTGTGCAGCCTCCTCAATCCTGCCCATGGTATGGTACAACATGGCAAGGGCTTCGCGAACAGCGAGGTTTCCGGGTTCGGTTGATGCCCTTTGTTCAAGGATTTTGGTCAAAAAGCCATAGGAAAACCTGTCAGTGGCCCCCGTAAAATTGAGCTCGTAGCTCAAGGCGCCAATGCATAAGATATAGATTAGAAAGGCCCTTAACACAAATCGGTTATGTCGCTTGAAAACACAAGGGTCCCCAAACATCTTCTTGAGACAGTCCACCCTTTCCCGGATGCTAAAGTGGTGCCAGCTCGGAACATCGCGGCTTTTGCCGCTCCATAGGGCGATTTTTTCCAAGGAGTCAATGGTATAACGCGGCGTGCCCATGACTTTAGCAGAGTACAAATCGGCCTGTCGTTCGAAGTTTCGCATAAAAAAGCCCATTATATACCTGAAATAAACCACCAAACTGATAAGCATGGGAATACTCAAAGCCAGATAAAAAAGATTCATCTGGGGCCCGCCTTGGCCGCTAAGAACCTTCAAAAAATAGGACTGGGAGGCCACCAGATAAAAAAAGATGTCAAACAGGCCAAAAGACAACGCAACAAAGCCTGCGAAAAATATAATATAGAAGAGAAGATGGCGATATCTTGCATGCCCCATCTCGTGGGCCAGCACGGCCTTGAGCTCCTCCACGGTCAAGATCTCTAGCAGGGCGTCGGTAAGAAGGATGTATCTATACCTACCTATAATCCCCATGATACCTGCGGTCAGCATCCGGCCTTCAAACACAGGCCAGCGGAGCATCTGCCGATACCTGAATTTCTGTTCTGCCAAAAATCGCCGCAAGGCCCTTGTCTTCTCATTGTCTTCCAAGGGGCTGCACCCCCACCAGTATTGCACCCATCGAGGCATGAAGGTCATCAAGATCCCCAGAAAAAGGCCAAAAAACAGTAACTGGCCCCCCGGACTGTCAAAGGCTTGATTAAGCTGGGGCCACTTTGACAACCCCATGAGATCATAGATCAGGGACAGCCCAATCCATGGAAAAAGGATAGGAAAGTTGAACCGAAATTGACCAATTACGTATCCCCGCCTCGTGATCTGGGCGCCAAATAGGAGCCGGTAACAACCGTGGGAAAAGAACCATATTGTGCAAAGATAAAAAAAGAAAATGGCAAGGGCCGATAGCCCCTGTAAAAGGGCCGATTGCCTAAATAGAGGAATTTGGTTGAGCCAATACTTGATATTTAGGAGATAAACATTTACTGCAAACAGTACGATTGCGAAGATGGACAGCCTTGTGATGGTACTATAGTAAGATTGGGTAAGATTGCCTTCTACGCTTCTGGTTGCCTTAATAATGCGAAACAGCTTCCCAAACTGGAGGCGACATATAGCGGCAAAGCCTGACCAGCAAAGGACGATGACCACCCCACAGGTGAGAGGGGAAAACGGAGGTGCCAACTCGGCATAGTTGACACTGAAGATAAGCAAAACAATGATAAAATAGATGATGTTATTGAACATGGCCTCACATGGTCACCCTTGTCTTCCACAGGCTATTCCATCTCCTTGGATCGGGCATATTATGCTGCTTCCTGAATAAACTGTAGGTTGGCTTCCCCAGGGGCAAGGGAGGAATCGGCCTCCAGGGTAATCTCTACCCCATAGCGTCTTTCCAGTTCTGAAAGCTCCTTCCTTTTCTTGTTCTGTAGGTAACTTGTGACCTCTGGTGGTAAGGTGCCTGTAACCATTCGAATGCCTTCACCCGAAACTCCCATGGAAATCCTCCGCAACACAGACACGGCCGCAGATTCAACGGATTGGACTAATCCGCGGCCATGACAATATTGACACACATGGTATCGTCTCGACTCAATCGGGGGACGCAGTCGCTGCCTGGATATCTCCACGAGTCCGAATTTTGAAATATGGGACATATCGATCTTGGCCTTATCCTTTCGAAATTCTTCCCGGAGCGCCTTCTCCACTTCGCGGATATGCTTTCGATCTTTCATATCAATAAAATCAATTACAATAAGACCACCCAAATCCCTCATGCGTAGTTGACGGGCTATCTCCCTTGCTGCTTCCATGTTAGTACGAAAGGCAGTGGTCTCCAAATCCTTACCAGCCAGTGCCTTACCTGAATTCACATCAATTGAAATCAGCGCCTCCGTAGGATCAATGGTAATATATCCTCCTGACCTAAGATCCACGCGATTGCTGAAAATGGACTCAATCTGCTTTTCCACCTCATATCGATCAAATATGGGTATCTTTTCCTTATACAGCTTTACCCTCCTTTGATACCTGGGAGAGATAATTTTCATATAGTTCTTGACCTTTGCATAGGTCTCTTTATCGTCCACCAGTACTTCGCTCACCTCAGCGGAAAAATGATCCCTCAGGGCCCGCAAGCACACGTCCTGCTCTTCGTGGATAAGCGACAAAGGCGGTGCCTTCTTTACCCTTTTCTTGATGTCCATCCACACCCTGAGAAGCCTGTTCAAATCCTTTGATAGGTCTCGTTTCCTTTGTCCCTGAGCTGCCGTTCTTACGATATAACCCACACCTTCTGGAAATTTGAATTGGTCCATGATCTTCTTGATACGGGCCCTTTCTGCTTCATCCGTAATCTTTTTGGATATGCCACCCCCTTCGCGGCCCGGTGTTAGCACCAAAAAGCGGCTTGCCAGTGATAAATAGGTGGTTAGATGATGACCTTTGCGGCCCGGCATCTCCTTGGTCACCTGCACAAGGACCTCTTGACCTTCCTTTATCAAAGACTGAATAGGTGCAGGTCTGTCTGGATGAACAGGCCTTACATAATATTCGGGATGTATCTCATTGAAAGGGAGAAAACCGTTCTTCTCAAGGCCAATATTAACAAAGCAGGCTTGCAGACTGGGCTCTATCTTCTCGATAATACCCTTATAGATATTGCCCACCTTTTCCTCTTCACCAACGGTTTCAATGTAAAAATCCTCCAAAAGACCATCCTTGACAAGCGCTACCCTGTATTCCTCAGCTTCTCCAGCGTTTATTAGCATTTTGGTACTCATATACTACC
>Ga0180301_10000783_pt1 | contig 24927 bp, 24 predicted proteins | sample GuaBasSediGuay16_FD_121797 | JGI IMG/M metagenome (GOLD analysis project Ga0180301, IMG submission 121797) | Subseafloor sediment microbial communities from Guaymas Basin, Gulf of California, Mexico - Guay16, Core 4569-2, 12-15 cm | ecosystem: Environmental > Aquatic > Marine > Hydrothermal... | reverse complement strand
TAACATTCACTGTTTTTGAATCTTCTATTCGCACTCCGCATTTCTTGCTAAGCACTCTGAACTCTATAGTATAGGAGCCAGGTTGCTCTGGTTTAACTATAAAGTCTATGTTAGCTGAGCTCTATACCGTTAGAATACCCAAAGAAATACGGGTAAAAATGAGAAAGTATTTCCATATAAATTGGAGCGAAGTGATAAGGAGAGCTATTATTCAGAAAATCGAAGAAGAAGAGCGTAAAGAAGACATAAGGAAAGCTATACAGATAATGGATTCTATAAGACTTAAAGTGCTCAAAGAGCAGGGGGCAGCTAAAGACTATGATTCAAGCGAGGTGATCAGATATTGGAGAGAAAAGTTAAGCTAGTAGACGCTAGTGTAGCTGTTAAATGGTTTGCTACTAAAAAGTATTCTGAAAAAGCTCTCAAAATACGTGATACCTACTTTAACGGAGATCTTGAACTATTAGCTCCCGACTTAATATACTATGAAGTAGCAAATGCTCTACGATTTCATAGAAAAATAAAATTTAGTAAAGATGATATAGTTAATGCTATTAACTTAATTAAACTTCTCCACATTACTTGTCCTCTAAGCAAATTAGACTGGCTTAAAGCTTCTGAATTATCTTTAGATTTTAATATTAGCATGTATGATGCAATATATATTGCGTTTGCTATAAATAGAGAATGCCGACTAGTTACAAGTGATGAAAAACTCTACAATAAATTGGATAAACTTCAAGATAATGTTATAGTGTTGCTCAAAGACTACAGCATCTAGTTAATACTGTTTTGAGTAGTGCTTTATACGTAGATATACTAAGTATTCTGTGAAAAAGAAAAAGTTAGTCATTATAGGTATTGACTCATTAATGCCTACTGTTCTCGAAAAACTGGTTGAGAGAAATGAGCTTCCCACATTTAAGAAGTTGATGGAAGAAGGAGCTTATAGTAGAGCTTATCCGTTTTATCCCACCGAGACTGGCTGTAATTGGGCTACTATTGCTACTGGAGCTACTCCAGCTAAACATGGCTGCAAATATGTTTTAAGACTTCCTGGAAGACCTTTAGACAAGTCTGTTTGGGGATTTTCCTCAGAGTACTGTAGAGCTGAGCAAATATGGCAAGTAGTAGATAAGCTTGGAGACCTCAGCATTATACTAGACTACCCTCAATCCTATCCCATTAATATCAAGAATGTAGTGCATGTAGGTGAGGACGGGTACCCTGGACCTAATAGCAGGTTCTGTATAGCTAATGCTCATGCATATAAGACAGAGGAGCCTCCGCCAGATGTACCCGAGTATCTTAGAGCCTATACTACTCGAATTAAAGTTAAGCCTGCCGAAGGCTGGAAAAATCTGCCTGAAGGAGAGTTTCTTGAAACAGAAATTCCTCTTAAGACAAGATTTGAGGAACTGAAATTCTATTTACTTATAGAGAAAAGAGGAGAAGTTTTTGATAAGGTTTCGCTGTTTACCGAAAAAGACTACGAGAAGAAGCTAGGTGAAGCAGCGAAAGGTTCATGGAGCAACTGGATGAAATACTCATTCAAGCTGTACGACAAAAGAGTTGAAGCCTATTTCAGAATAAAACTGATAGATATTTCTCCTGATGGCCGCCGCCTTCACGTCTACTTTACTCAAATATATCCTGCTGAAGGATGGTCTCATCCACCCGAGTTAGCTAGAGAACTTGTAGAAAAGTTTGGACCCTACTTACATAGACCTACCGAGCAGGCGCTTGTTGTCAGCGGCGCAGAAGACCCTGAAACGTTTATTGAGGAACAAGAGTACCAGGCTGAGTGGTACGCTAAAACGGCTCAGTACTTGCTGAAAAAATATGAGTGGAGGCTCTTCATTATGAAGTGGCATGGACCAGACTTCTTCCAGCACTTTAGCCTACACTTAATAGATCCTACTCACCCACTCTTCAATAAAGATAAAGAAGAAGATGGATGGAAGCTTTATGCGAGATTCTACAGAATATGCGATAACCTAGTTTCCAGCATACTTGAGGCTGTCGATGAAGAAAATACTGTAGTCTGCGTAGTATCTGACCACGGCCATGTCGCTAACGTAGTAACACACGTGTGGAACGATGTTTTAGAAAAGGCAGGACTTTTCTCAAGGAAACCTGATGGCTCAATAGACTGGTCGAAGACTAAAGCATTTATTGGCGGCGAAGGAGTCTGGATAAATCTCAAGGGAAGATATCCTCATGGCATAGTTGAGCCAGGAGAAGAGTATGAGGAAGTCCGCGAGCAAGTAATAAAACTTCTATCTGAGCTAAAAGACCCTCTCTCAGGTGCTCCAATATTCTCCCTTGTTTGTAGAAAAGAAGACACAGGAATACTGGGTATGGGAGGCGACAGAGACCCCGATATAGTAATATGTTACCATGTGCCTTTGAAGCCTAAAGTAGCTAAGAAAACGATACTAGAGAGCCCACCATGGGGCAAAGTTACGGGAACTCATGGACCCTTCCTTCCTTCAGCTCGAACGCTTGTAGGAACAATTGAATCAGTGTTCCTCATAAAAGGCCCCAGCGTTAAAAGAGGCTACAGAAGGAAATATCCGATAAGCTTAGCTGATGTAGCTCCAACACTCTGCTACTTAGCAGGACTTCCTATTCCGCGAGACGCCGACGGTAAAATACTTTACGATATAATTGAATATTTATAATTGTTTTTGACTAAAATAAACTTTTTCTAAGTCTTTTAAATCAAATAAAAGTACATTAGAGATCGCGCCGCTAATACTATCTTTATTTTCTATTTCTTTAGCAATAATGCAGTAGTAAAGCTTTCCGCTTATATTTAGCTTAGTAGCCTTATTAATTAAAGCTTTGTATATTCTTTTTACATCGGAAAATTTAAGTCTACTCCACTTTACTTCGACTATAATGTATTCCTTTTTATTTTTATTAAATCCTAGTAAATCTATTTCAAGTGATTCTCCTTTACTTGTTTTCCACCAATGTCTTCCAATTTTATGTATTTTTATAGGTAAACTTATTTTTAGCACAAAGTCTTTAGCTATTTTTTCGAAAACTATGCTCATGTAGTTATTGTAGTCTGCTATTATTTCTTCTAGCACTATTTTTCCTCTTTTCTCTTCTATTAAGTCTTTGTTCGGATATATATAGCGGAACCAGAAATTGAAGTAATTGTCTTTAATATAATACAGTCGTTTTTTCGTTTTAGGTTTCTCTAAGACAGGAGTTTCATAGGAGACTATGTCGAGAAGCTCTAGTGTGTCCATATATCTAGAAACAGCTGCTTTGTCTAAGCCTGTAGTATTAGCTATTTCAGATATTCTTCTTTTTCCTTCAGCTAGTGCTTCCAAAATAAGCTTGTAGTTGCGAGGCTCTCTCAACTCTTGTCTTAGTAGGTTTTCCGCTTCTTCATAGAGCTCTGCTCCCTTTCTTAAGAAAAGCTTCTCTATATTTTCGAATACTTTCAGCTTCGGGTCTAGTTTACATAAGTAAGCGGGTACTCCGCCTAGAGCTCCATAAAGATAGAGTAGTTCCGTAAAAGTGTATGAGGGAACAAAGCTCTTTATGTAAGGTAGCTTCAGTTCAGTTACTTTCCACTGACCGGTTCTTCTTCCGTAAAGCGGACTCTTGTAGCCTAGAACATCGGTTTCCATCATACCTATGCTAGATCCACAGAGGATTAACACTATGTCAGTTCTTTTAGACAAGTATTCGTCCCATATTTTCTGAAAAACTGATACCACTCCTTTGTCTATTTCAATTAAATAAGGGAACTCATCTAATATAATTACTACTTTTTCGTCTCCTGTTTTCCATTCTAAAAACTCTCTGAATAAGTCTTCCCAGTCGGCGAACTGTATGCGAGCAAAACTTTTCTTACCTAAGTACTCTGCCATTTTCCTAGCCATTTTCAATATATTTAATTGAGGACTAGTTTTTTCACATAGAAAATAAATATAATTCTTATTTTTAACAAACTTTAAAAGTAGTTCAGTTTTTCCTATTCTCCTTCTACCATAGATTACTATAAGCTGAGCTCTATTTTCTTTATATTTTTCTTCAAGAAAAGCGAGTTCCTCTGTCCTATCTACAAAAAGTTGATTCACAATTATTATAATCTACTGTCATCTATAAATTGATTCCTATTGCAACAAATGCTTACAGGGTTGCCCGGGTACTGAAGTAATAAATAGCGTTTAAACGCAAATATTCTGTGAAGAAAATTCACATAATTTCGCAGTCACATATCGATGTAGCCTGGTTCTGGCCATGGAATCCTGAAACTATACACGATTGCTGCCGTCTAACTTTTCTTAGAGCTCTCTTTATACTGAGTAGGGTAAAGAGCTATAAGTATGTTCAAGACCAAGTCCCATTCTACGAAGCCATGAAAAAATACTATCCCGAAATCTTTGAGTCTATTAAAAAGTATGTCAGTGAAGGAAGATGGATAGTAACTGGCTGCATGTATGTTGAAGCAGACATTGAGGGACTGTGTGGAGAATCTCTTATAAGACAGTGTCTCTATGGCAAGAAATACTTTCTCGAAGAATTCGGTGTAGACATTAAGGTATGCTGGATACCCGACAACTGGACTCATTCACCTCAGTTACCTCAAATACTGCTTAAGAGTGGAGTAAAGTACCTAGTTTACAAGAGAGGATTCAAAGAAGAAACTGTCTTCTGGTGGGAAGGAATAGACGGCTCAAGAGTTCTAGCTTGCAGACCACCTTTCATACCCTCATTCATGACACGGCCATATCCAAATCTACGTGAAGTCGCAAGCCTTTACGAGAAATACGGACTAGAGAACGCTATGGTGCTTGTTGGTAAAGGAGACCACGGCGGAGGGCTAACATACCAAGAAGTAATGAATGTTGAGAAGCTATCGAGAGAGCAGAAAGGCCTTCAAGTATTCTTCTCTACTCCTGAAGACTTCTTCGCAGCCATTGAAAAAGAAATCGAAGAAAAGGGAATTAAACTGCCTGTACTTCGAGGAGAATTAGGCTGGGAGCTCGTAGGCTGCTTAACTAATCGCTTCGAACTAAAGAAATTGAACAGACTATGTGAAAACAGCCTGCTTTCAGCAGAAAAATTCTCTGCAATAGCCTACGCCTACAATTTACTAGAATATCCTGAAAAAGAATTGAGAAAACTGTGGAAAACACTTCTATTTAATCAGTTTCATGACATTATAGGTGGAACAGTAGTAGAAGAGGCTTATGAGGCAGCAGTCAGCGACTTAAATAGAGTTTTAAGTGAATCAAAGCAGCTGCTCATTAAAGCCCTTAAAGCTATTTCTTCTCAAATAGATACAAGCAAATACGATGTAAACATTATTGTATTTAATCCACTATCATGGGAGAGAACAGACGCTGTAGAAGTAGAGCTCGCACTGCCCTCCACATGGAGTAAAATTAGAGTAGTTGATTACAGCGGAAAAGAAGCTCCACTACAAGTATTGAGTACAGTCAAGCAGTCGCCTTCAAAGAAAATAGTTAAAGTAATTTTCATAGCTGAAAACGTACCTCCTTTGGGCTATAAAGTCTATGGAATAGAAGGAGGAGAAGCGAAAGAGAAAAGCGAGCTTAAAGCCTCAGACAAAGTTATTGAAAATACTTCATATAAAGTATCATTAAATGAAAAAGGCTTTATTGAAAGCATCTACGACAAGGAACTAGAAGTCGAGTTGCTGAAAGAACCTATTAAACTCCAGCTAATAGAGGACCTAGGGGACTCTGAGGGAAGACTTCTTCCCGGTAAAAACGACTTCAACATATACACTGGCAACATAGCTGAAGTAGACTCAGAACCTACTATAAAGCTAGTAGAGAAAGGACCTGTGAGAACTAAACTCAGAGTACTTAGAAACCATATGTCCTCGAAGTATGCTCAAGAAATAGTGCTGTACTCGAAGATAAAGCGAGTAGAATTCAGATTCCTTGTAGACTGGCACGAGAAACAGAATGTACTGAAAGCAGTATTCTCGTTCAACATACAGCAACCCAAGCTGACATGTGGAACACAGTTTGGAGCAATACCAAGAGAGTTTAGTGAAGAAGAAAGCCCGTTCTATAGATGGATAGACATATCAGAGGAAAGAGAGGCGCGTGGAGTAACAGTAATAGCTCCATTTAACTGCAGCTACGACACAAGAAACACTTCAATTAGACTATCGCTCTTAAGGAGTACTGTTAAGCCAATGCTCGTGACAGACGAAGGACTCCACGAAATAGTCTATGCACTATACTCACATGAAGAAGACTGGAGGCAAGCAGTAAAACCGAGCTTCGAACTAGACAATAAGCTCATTCCAATAATAGAGAATAAACATAAAGGAAAACTGCCGTCCACATACTCCTTTTTAAAAATAGATCCACCTAACGCAATACTAACAGCACTCAAGAAAGCAGAAAACAGTGAAGAAATAATACTCAGGCTAAATGAACCCTACGGCAAAGAAACAACAGTATCAGTTTCAACAAACCTACCTTACAGAAAAGTACACAAAGTAAACCTACTTGAAAAACCATTAAATACGCTAACTTCCCTTAATTTACACTTAAAGCCGTTCGAAATACTATCGCTGAAACTCGCCAAATAAATGGCAATCAAATCAATGTAGCAGACAGTATAAGTATACGAGGAATTATGAATAGATGTGAGGCTCTCAGAAAGACTTCATGAAGATGTCAAGGAAATATGGTCTAAGATATTATCGCATCCCTTTGTAGTAGAGCTTTATGAAGGTAAGCTCCCTTTATATAAGTTCAAGTACTACGTAATACAAGACTACAACTACTTAGTAACCTTAATGAAAAGCTATTCCATTATAGCAGCTAAAGCAGACCCCACGACAGCAGCAATAGCCCTCAAAATAGCATACCTCGACGCAACTATTGAAATAGAAAACTACAAGAAAATATTAGAGAAACTAGGATTAAGTTTAAACGAAGTAATTGAGACAGAACCCGCGCCAACAGCACTAGCATACATGAACTTCCTCTACACTACTTGTAGCCAAGGAACTTCTCTAGAAGGACTAATAGCAACACTACCGTGCTTCTGGACATATCTCGAAATAGCAGAAAAACATAAAAACAAATTAGACAGAAATCCCGTAGAGCTTTACCGTTCATGGTGTCAAGCATATTTAAGTAAAGAATATAGAGAGCTTTTAAACGAATTAAGAATAATAATAGATAATTTATGGAATGGAGAAAACTACAAAAAATATTTAAAGATATTCAGAATAGCGTCAAAATACGAATACATGTTCTGGACTATGGCATATAACATGGAAAAATGGCCGATATAATACTCCTAATCCTTACTCAGCAATGCAGTCGCTAAGTTGGTAAAAAATAATAAATCAGTAAAAATGAGCCATAATATGAGTACAGCAGACAGTTTAGAGAAAGGATACTCTATAGCTTCATGGAAAGATAATCCCTGGTCACCTGAAGGTAAAGAAAGATATGAAACAGCTTTAAAAGAGTTTAGTATTCTTTTAGACCATCCCTGGTTTTAAAGACATACTTGAGAAAAATAAAGTCAGCATTCTAGATATTGGAGCAGGTAGAGGAATAGGTGGCTTTAGCTAAAGTACTCAAGGAGACTAAAGATGTTAGTGAAGTAAAGCTCACGATAATTGATTTAAGAGAAGCTGCTCTCAAAGATGCTCTTCGCTTCGCTAAAGAAGAAATACACTCAGCTGAAGTACACAAACTAGATGCTATTAAAGCACACACTGTAGGAAGATTTGACATAGTCTTAATGTATGGAGCAATACTCGTTCACTTTGATTCATGGAACCTCATGAGACTATTTTCCTCAGCTACTCAAGCACTAGAAGAGAAAGGCGTAATTATTGTAGAAGAAATGGATAGAACACACATTCTTTTCACCAGGGGCTATAGTAGTATACTTGTCGAAAACTCTGATCCACGTAACTTAAGCATATCGGTTCACACAGACTACAACTTAATCACTGGCTCATATACCAGAAGCTTCATTAGGCTCAGAACATGGGACGCTGTCTCTCTACCGCTTAACTTCAGAAGCATATTGACTATTACTTCGACACTATGGCTTTTCGTAAAAATATTGATATAACCCCTACATTAAAGCCGCAAATCTACTTTGTTTTAGGAAAAACTCTCAGAAAGAAGATACTTCCTTTTGACTTAGAAAAAGACCCGGAAGTAGTTCTGAGAAAAACTTTATGGACTTCAGACTGATGCTCACACTAACTAACATAGCGAGAAAAATATATGATGTTTTAATTATTGGCGGAGGAGGAGCAGGCGTCACAGCTGCAATATATTCTGTGAGAAGAGGCTTGAAGACAGCACTAGTAGAAAGAAAAGATATAGGAGGACAGCTGCTTGAAGCAAGCACAATAGAAAACTATCCGGGACTCTACGGAGTCATGGGGCCGGAATTAGCTCAGTTATTTAAAATGCATTTACTTGAATTTGATGTAGATTTAATATACGATGAGGTAATAGATATACATATAAAAGAGAATATTTTTGAAGTAATTCTTAAAAGCGGTGAAGTAGCAAGAGCTAGAACTGTTATAATAGCTAGTGGAATGGAACCTAGAAGACTCAATATTCCTGGCGAAAAAGAATACTTAGGCAAAGGAGTAAGCTACTGTGCTGTATGTGATGGAGCTCTTTACAAAAATAAAGTCGTAGCAGTAATAGGTGGAGGAAGTACTGCCGTAAGCTATGCTCTCTACCTCTCTGACATATGTAAAAAAGTTTACTTAATTCATAGACGTAAGCAATTTAGAGCAGAAGACATACTAGTTAAACAACTTAGAGAAAGAAGTAACATCGAAATACTAGTTCCATATGTAGCAGTAGAGATCATTGGTGAAAATAGTGTTAAAAAACTCAAAATAGTGAATAGAGAAACTATTACCGAAAAAATTATTGATGTAGATGGAGTATTTATCGCAATAGGTCATGAGCCAAACGTGTCTTTCTTAAAGTCTATTAACCCGGAATTTAATAAGAAAGGATTTATTAAAGTAGATGCTAGAATGAGAACAAGCATTGAAGGACTCTTTGCTGCAGGAGACATAACCGGTATAGAAAATCAGCTCGTGGTAGCATGCGCCCAAGGAGCAATAGCCGCACTTACTGCCGCAAAATACTTAAAGGAAAAAGAGCCGTGGTCATTCAAGCTAATTAACTAAAAGAATAAACTAAAGTCACTTAGTGCTAAATACTTTAGATATGGTATAATTAACGGTGATTAGTTGACTAAACTCGCAATTCACGGTGGAGAACCTGTTAGAAAGGAGCCTTTTCCCCTCTATAGAGACATTGGTGAAGAAGAACTAAAAGAACTGAAAGAAGTAATCGAGTCAAAACAGCTCTTTAGGTACGGTGGAACTAAAGTCAAGAAATTTGAGGAAGAATTCGCGAAATTCTATGGAGTAAAGCACGCTGTAGCCTGTACTTCTGGAACTGCTGCCATACATATTGCTCTAGGCGCACTAGAACTAGATGCCGGCTCCGAGGTAATTACATCGCCTATAACCGATATGGGAACAATAATCCCTATTCTAGCTCAAAACTGCATACCTATTTTCGCGGACCTAGACCCCTACACATACACACTTGACCCACGCGACATAGAGAAACGAGTATCTGAGAAAACTAAGGCAATTATAGCAGTACATTTGTTTGGATATCCCTGCGACATGGATCCAATAATGGAAATAGCAGAAAAACACGGCCTATATGTTATAGAAGACTGCTGCCAAGCATACCTAGCCGAGTACAAGGGCAGGCGAGTAGGAACAATAGGCCATATAAACGCGTTTAGCCTACAAATGTCGAAACACATGACTACAGGTGACGGCGGAATAACTGTAACAAACGACGATGAACTAGGAAGAAAAGCCCGCCTATTTATGGACAAGGGCTGGGTAAGAGACGCACCCTCTTTTGCAAGAACATACGTTATGTTCGGATTCAACTACAGAATGAACGAGCTAACAGGCGCTGTAGCACTAGCGCAGCTCAAGAAACTACCAAAAGTTGTTGAGAAAAGACGCATGCTTGGAGAAAAACTCACTAAACTGCTAGAAGATCTCGAGAACAGCGGCTATCTATATTTACCGAAGTCAACTAAAGAAAGAAAACACTCCTTCTGGCTATACCCTATCAAAGTAAACACTGAGAAGCTAAAAGTATCAAATATAGATTTTGCTAAAGCACTCAGCGCTGAAGGAATACCTGCTAGCGCGGGCTACATAGGCAAACCGCTCTACACAGTACCCTATCTCATGGAAAAAAGAGTTTACGGTAAAACACGCTGTCCATTTGAGTGCCCCTACTATGGCAAAAAAATAGAATACAAGCCAGGACTATGCCCAAACGTCGAGAAAATACTGGCCGAAATAATAACAGTTCCAATAAATGAACACTTCTCAGACAAAGACGTAGAAGACATAGCTGAAGCAGTAAGAAAAGTAACAGAATACTACGCTAAACAGCAACAACCTTAACTCTACACAAGTCATTTGTAGTAATCACTTCAGCCAGCCTAGTATCCGCTGTAATTAATTCTCCACCTACTATTTTAGCTAAAGCTACATAGAGAGCATCATAGAAAGTAAGCTTATACTTAACTGCAGTCGCAAACGCTTCATTAAATAGCTTAGCAGTTGACACTACCTTTAGCCTATACCACAAGTTCAGTAAGTCTTCGACAGCATCCCATGCTTTCTTTAACGAAAGATCTTTAGTGAGTACTACATGCTTCCACAGAGCATTAAAGGCCTCTGATAGAGCAATATCAACAGTATAAGGTTCATACCCACGACTAACATTTTTTCTAAAAATTTTTCTAGACTCTTCTGATCCAGGCTCCTCTATAACAAGTTTAACTAATACACTTGCATCTAATACAAAACTCATTTCTCTCTATCCTCTCTAATAAATTTACTAGAATCATACTTAACTACTCTGTTTTTGGCATTTTTCTCTATCTTATTTAAAAGTTCTAACAACTCGTACTCTCTTATTTTTTTCTCAATAAATTTTCTTATTTCATCACTCCAATTTATAGGAATTTTCTTCATCTTAAACTTAATCTCTCTCGACACACGTATACTGATTACCTCAGACATATGTATACAAATGTAATACAGAATATAAACTTTATGTAATACTTTAGAATACTTTGCTCACAGCACCTGGCTCAAACTATAGGGTAGAATTAGATACTATACTACTCGATTAAACTTTAAGAGTCTCTAACCCTTATTTCTTTAATGAAGCTTGCTCTGCTTAGTATGAAGAATTTGCTAATATGTTTTGGTATCTCTATTATTTTACAGTTTATTATTCTAAGTACTTTTTTATCAATATCTTTTTCAGTAACATCGTCTTCAAAAATAAGCTCATTTATTCCAAAGAATATTATTGGAGACTTTACTGAATAAAGATCTGCTCTACTTACTCTAAGCTTGTCTACATGTTTAATAACATAGGGAGCTATACTTTTAAGAGTCTCTGGCATAAGTCCTCTAACTCTCCTAGCCAATTCTAATGGAACTAAGAGAAATCTACATCTACCGTCGAGAAGAGCTACTAGAAGTCTAAATGATTCAGAGGCAAGATAACCTGTACTTACACGCATTCTTTTCGCTAAATCAGTTAAGCTGCGGTAGGCTTCCTCGTCTACGCCTCTAATTAATACATCCTTCTTGCCCTTCTTTTCACTCATTCTCTTCACCAATTCCTAGACATGATTTCAGTCTCTCTATTCTTTCTGTAATTTCATCTATTTCTTCAACTAATTCCCTGTAGCTTTCTTTTCTTATATTCTTTAAGCCTGCTTTAGCTAATAAAGCTAGGGGAGCTATTGCGGCAAGCAATATTAGTAGATAATAGTTAAATCCGCTGCTTTTCTTACCCGTGTTCAGCTCTGGCTGGATACTGAAGCTTCGAGGCTCCTTAACCATTATGTTAAAAGTCTTTATTTCCACAATATCTGCTAGAATTTTTCCTTCTGCTTCTACACCACACTTAATCAAGGGCTTTTCACTTAAGTACACTTTATTTAACTTCAATAAAGCACTATACTGTCTCTTCAAACTCTCTAGTCTTTTTTCGAGACTTTTTCTCGCTTTACTTAACTCTGATAAATTCTCTTTAATAAGAACTATTTTCGAGTCTAGTTCTTCGGCCTGCTCCGTAGCATTTAAAGCCATTTCTTTAGCATATTCACTAGCGTTACGTAGTCCCTGTGCAAGCTGTGCCATATATCCTGCTGAAATCTCTAAATTCTCACCCAGTTCTTCCACTAGCTTAATACTTTCGCTTACACCCTGAGCTATTTTATCTAGATTATCGATAAGTTCTTTTATCTCAATTATAGTTTCTTGCAGATCCTCTTTCGTTAAGTCAACTTCATTCAAAATAGTCTTTATCTCTTCAGTAATTTCATTTAAAGAGGGCGGTATTGTCGAAGAGTTTTCTTTAATATTATCTAAGAGATTTTCAATTTCATTGGAATAACTGTTTCCTATTTTAAAGAATTCAATATAGTATTCTAGCTTGTTCCTAATTTCAATTAACTTATTAATAGTTCTGCTGAGCTCTTTTAGTTTCTCAGAAAATTCATAGGATATCTGAGCTCCTTCAGCTAAGCTCTTTGAAGCTTCACTAGACTTATTTGCACAGACTTCGAGTAGCTCAGCGTATGTCTCTAGACTATTACTTAAATTCTTTAAAATAGCTGACATTAGCTTTAGTCCACTGATAGTATTTTTAGTTAAATTGTCAATTAAGTCGAGCATTTTAAGTGAATTCTCAAGCTGACTTATAGTTTCCTCTATATTCTTTAGCATAGATGATGTGTCGAGAACTACATTTACTTGAGGAGATGTAATGCAGGCATCTCCCCACATGCTAGTTTTCCTTACTTTGAAAGTCATTTCTATTACTAGAGAGTCGTTTAGCATAGTAGACCAAGTGTACATGCGTGTTTCACCGAGCTCTGTAACAATAGCTGGGGCAGGACTACAATTAATTACACTGAATTTAGTTGAATCGATACTCCAAGTAACTAGCACGAGTAACAATGGCTTAGCTCCGTTTACTGTAAAGCAGTTTTTGACTACAAGCCTGTATACTATAACATCGCCTTTAGATGCTTCAACTAAATAAAATCTATCAGAGTACTTTAATGAAACCTTCTTCCCGTTTACAAATAGCTCAAAGCTCATTTTTACGGGAATCTTAACTAAAGGAGCAGTATACTTTACTACAAGTCTATCAGAAACTTTCAGAGACCTCCACTGAACTTCAACTAGCTCTCCATCTACGGAAACTTCACTAGGTCTAATAGAGTGAGTCTTTATGCTTGGCTGAATAAAAGCTGTTTTATCAATTAAGTCTGCTTCTCCCTCGCCTTCAATGGTCAAAGTAACGTAAGTCGATGCCTTGACTACTTCTCCTTGAGGACTAACTACTATCTCTCTAGAGATAACCTTCTCTGCTATAAGCTGAGGCTCAGCTAAAGCAACTTCTACAGCAACCATTAGTATTAGTAGCAATACAATATATATCCTCATAATCTCTGCTTAAGATGTATATCAGGTATATAAATTTTTCTATCATTAGTTTACTTAGAAACCAGGGATTCTAGCTTACTTACGCGAAGCCTCAAGTACTCTAGCTCTTCTCGCAGCCTGCTCTCAGAAATACTCCCTGTTAAAGCAAGTCTTTTCAGAGCTTGTGCCTTAATTTCGAGAAGCTTGAGCTGAGCTTCTCGTACAGTACTAGATTTCTCCATTTTAGCTAGCTCTTCTTTTAGCTTAACGGCCAGCAGCTGCTTAGGAGGATTCTCGTAGATTCTGCCGTCTCGAATATAGAGCACGCGAGTGGCTACTTCAACTAGCTCAGGGTTATGAGTCACGATAAGGAAGGTTTGGCCGTAGACTTCGTTCAGCCACTTAATCAGTGAAACTACCTGTGCAGAAGACTTTAAGTCTAGGTTTCCTGTAGGCTCGTCCATTAGAATTAAGTCGGGGTCTGTGGCTAGAGCCCTAGCGATAGCTACTCTCTGCTGCTGACCGCCCGACATCTGCTTAGGAAACTTATGGGCGTGTTTACCTAGGCCCACGAGCTTCAGTAACTCTAAAGCCTTCTTCTCGGCTTCTTTAACATCGTACAACCTCGAGAGAATCATAGGGAGCATTACGTTCTCGAGAGCTGTGAGATTCTTTATGAGGTTGTATGACTGGAAAACAAAGCCTATTCTACGGCTCCTGAACAACACTAGCTCGTCTTCGTTAAGTGAAGTTACGTTTACTCCGCCGATATAGACTTTTCCTTTTGTAGGGCGGTCTAAAGTCCCTATTATGCTTAGCAGTGTGGATTTGCCACTGCCGCTAGGCCCCATTATTATGACTAGCTCTCCTCTCTTAATAGAGAGATTTATGCCCTTGAGTACTGCTATCTTGTTTCCTCCACTACCATATATTTTCCAAATATCGACTAATTTGAGTACTTCACTCATTTTTAAGCACCTCAATCGGCTTTACTTTAACTGCCTTAAAAACAGGGTAAATCGAGCTAGCTACACTCACTACTACAGCTGAAATAACTCCCGTTGCAATAACTTCAGGTGTTATAATGAGCGGTATCTTGAATAAACCAGCAGACTCGACTAGCTTTCGAGCAGCATTAGCTCCTATTAGTCCTAAACCCGCGCCAATAACTCCTCCCAGCAGCCCAAAGATAAAGGCTTCTAGCATGAAAACTAAAGCCACGTCACTGGCTTTAGCGCCAATAGACCTCAATATAGCTATTTCTCTGGCGTGCTCTCTTACACTAGACATGATTGTATTAGATGTACTGAAAATAGCTACTGTAACGCCTATAATTGCTACAGCGAAGAGAAGGCCGTCAATTACACCCAGTATCTTGGAAACACCGCTCAAAAGCTCTTCTCTACAGTAAACTTGAGCACTCGGATACTCGGCTAAAATAGCTCTACGGACATTCTCCACGCTCTTATCCTTATCCTTAGTTTTAATAAGAATCATCGAAACATAGCCTTCTTTACCCAGTATTTCCTGGGCTTCTCTCATAGGAACTACTAGGTATGCTCCTCTACCCAACATTCCTTGAATCTTAATGCCTATGCTAACAACGCCGACTACTCTGAAAAAGTAGTCAGATGAGCCTATCTGAGGCTTAACAATAATCCAGTCTCCAGGCTTAATGCCGTTTTCTTCCGCGAAACTCTCTTCAACTAAGCATACTCTACTCTCGTTTGCATAGAATCCTCTCCCGTCTACTACCGAGGAAACAACGTATTTCAAGTCCTCTGCTCTAATACCGAAAATGAATGCTAGAGACCCTTTAGTGTAGCCTAGAGTCCATACGACAGGAATCACTTTTTCGACGCCAAGTATTCGAGATAAATCATTAACAGCTGTTTCTGGTATATCGCAGAGACCCTCACCGTACACTACAAGCTCTCCCGAGAAAAGCCCCTCGATAATATTCGAGACGGCGACTCTGGCTCCAATACTGATTATTCTGAGCGCTATTAAAGCAGCTACGCCACTAGCTACAGCTAAAATAGTCAGCGCAGTAGTGAACTTCTTAAACTTCATGTCTCTCGAAATAAATTTCACAGCAAACCAGAATATGCTCATATTGCTATAGCAAGCATGTATATCAAATATATAAATTTTACTCTCATAAAATTACAATAAATGGAACCTTTTTCGCGTTAAGCAGAATTTTCACTTACTTCTCTTACTTCAGCACTTTGCAAATACTCTATTGAAAAGTTCTGCTGCCAAGAATTCTCAGATACAACTGTCTTCAGTACTACCATGATCTTTAGGCTCAGTTACTTCAAGCAGTAAGCATGCCGTTATGTATATTAGAGTTAAAAACAGAAGTTTAGCTAGTGTTTTCTTCGCCGACATGCTTCTTCTCGACTTCTTCTTCACCTAGCTCTCTAGTAGGCTTACTTAAGAGCGAGAGTTTGCCTTCAGCAAGTTTCTCGATGCACTCTCGGAGAGTTCTGCAGTCTGCTGAATAAATTTCGATTAAGTGATCTCTGAGCGTGTGAAAAGTTATTTCGCCTATATGTTTAGTAACTACTGCTTCTACCTTGTTTTCAACTAGCCAGTGAGCTAAAGTCAGTCCTGCTCTCATTTTCCTGACCTTATAGGGGTTTTCTACTATAGTTACTTCTTCTATACCCTTGCTACTTATTTTTACTAAAGTAATGTAGGGTGCTCGCGCCAAGTGGTCTGATATAGGTGAATCGAGTCCGCTGCTTGCGCTCAATGGAACAGCGATAAGTGATGGATGCTTCTTAGCTGGCTCTATGTGTACAGTCAAGTACTCTATTTTAGGCACATTTTCTTTAATCGCTTTTTCAACCATTTCAGCAATTTGGTGAGCACGCTTTATATCTAGAAAGCCTTTAACGAGTATAGTTACCTCGCCGAAGATAACTGGACCGGAGACTCTGAGCTTGAGGTCTTTATACCCTTCTATGCCTTCTATGCTTTCGAGGACTTTCCTTACTTTATCTTCTATTTCTTTTGAAGGACTTATATCCATTAGTGCTAAGAGAGCTTTATGGGCGTTTACTAGGCCTGTTTTAAGAATAAAGACTGCAATAGCTACTGTAACTATGCTCTCGACGTAAGGGACTTTAAGTGTAGACGAGAGCACTGCTATGAATACTCCAAGCGACGCCAAGAAGTCTGTGAAAGACTCGTCTCCTAGAGCTTTAACTGAGTATACTTCGAGCTCTCTGCCTCTTCTAGTGAGAACTCTCCAAAGGATGAGTGAGATTAAACAAGATACAGCTGCGACAACTAGCGCGTACTCTCCCATATTTATTTCAGGAACCCTTCCTGCAGAAGCAATGCCCTCTGATATAAACTCGATGCCTGCGTAGACTATCGCTGCGCTCACTAGCAGCGAAGCAATGCTTTCTGCTCTATAGTAGCCGTAGGGAAATTTTTCTGTAGGCTTCCGCTGAGCTATTTTCAGCCCTATCCAGCATACAGCAGCCACAATAAAATCTGATAGTCCGTGAAAAGCGTCAGCAACCATAGCTAAACTACCTGAAATCAAGCCTACAGCGCCTTTAGCTACCGACATAAAGAAAGCTGAGAAAGCCCAATACCTAGTTAAAACTAATCCTTCACTAATACGCTTTCTAGTACTTTCAGCCACAGTAAACTATCCTGTTTTCAGAATATATTTCTGACTTAGTTTTCTTCAGCGACAAGACTTCAGCGAAACTGAGTTAGCTGCTTTTAGCGAGCCCTTTAGCTATTTCTAGCTTCGTCTTAACTTCCTCGCTCTGTGGATTCAAGCTTAAGGCTTTAGAAAATGCTTCCACGGACTCCTTGTAGTCGTTTTTCTCATAAAGTATTTCTCCTAAAAGACACCATGCTTTCCAGCTATCTGGCTTTAGCTCTACGGCCCTGCGACAAGCTCTTTCCGCTTCATCAAACCTGTTTTCTCTCTTCAAGCTAAGTGCTAGAAGATACCATGTATCATAGTCTTCTCTAGAAAGCTTGGCAGCTTCAGCTAAGACGCGAGAAGCTTCGCTAAAAGCTCCTTTCTCGAGCATAAGTCGCCCGTATTCTTTTAAAATAAGTGGAGACTTAGGGCAGTACTTTAATGCCTCTCTAGCTATTCTCCCAGCTTCATCAAATCGCGCTAGAAACATTACTGATTTAATTAAGTTAATCCATGCCGAACAGTACTGTTTATCGAGCTCCAGTACTTTCCGGAAAATCTTTTCTGCTTCAGAAAACTTCGCTTGATAAAAAAGTATTTCTCCCAAGAACTCCCAGGCTCTAGGGGACTGAGAGTATTTTTCTACAGCCTGTCTGAAGACTTCCTCCGCCTCGCTGTAGTCTTTTTTACAGAATAGAGTAAAGCCTAGCTCAATAAATGCCTTAAGACTAGGCTTAAGCTCTACTGCCCGCCTGTAAGCTTCATGAGCTTCCTCGAGTTTGCCGTAAAGACGTAGCAAATACCCTATTTTCATCCATACTTCGCTTTCACGTACATCTAGCTCACACGCCTTGCGGTAAAAGTCGACTACATCTAGCTGAGGATATTCTTCGACGAGAGACAAGCACTTAAGCCATACAGATGTATTGTCTTTAAAGCGTTCAAGAGTTCCTGAAATAATTTCAAAGACCTCTCTTCCTCTATACTGTCTAAGCAAACATATAGCTAAATTAATCCATGCTTCACTGTTACTTGGATTTATTTCGACTATTTTTCTATAAATCTCCTCCGCTTTACTGAATTCTAGACAGCTCATATAGACTAGTGCTAAGAACTCTAAGAGATTTTCATCACGAGGATTTTTCTCGAGCTCTTCTCTAATTAATGAAATCGCTTTACTGCATATTTCCTCGGACTCCTCTTCTTTACCTAAACTCCTCATAACTATGCATAAATTCCCGGCGATAATAGGGTCGCTGGAATTAAGCCTGTAGGCTTCTTTAAAACATTTTTCTGCTTCAGTGAGCTCACCTTTATTGAAGAATATTATGCCGAGCTCATTCCAGGCTGTAGCATCCACTGGGTTGAGCTCAAGGTACTTCCTATAGTATTTGATTGCCTCGTCTACTCTTCCTTCTTCACGGTACAGGTAGCCTAAATTATACCAGAGATCGGGGTCTTTTGAGCCTAGCTCAATAGCTTTCTTAAAGCACTTTTCTGCTTCTCTCCATTTTCTTAAATAGTAGTACGCTACACCTAAGTTTCCCCAAGCTTCAGGGTCTTCAGGGGCTTTACTTAAGTACTCTTTAAGAACTATAACAGCCTCATGATACTTGCCAGAATCAAGTAGCCTTTCTGCCTCAATAAGCTTGCTGCGAGTATTTTCCATTGAGGAAAATACATCTACAGGTAAATATTCTTAGCGACGCTCAAGATATATAGCTGTTTTGAGAAAAAGCCTTATGGAACACTATAGAGCTGAAGTTGAGCTGAAGAAATTTATGGAAGTAGTCAGTACTGAAGGCGAGAAAATAGGTTTTCTCTTAGGCTTCTACTGGAGAGATAATCGTCTTTACATAAAAATCGTTGACGAGAGAATTAATGTAGACGATTTACTCAACTATATTTTAGAGGACTACGCTCATGCCTATGGAGAATGGCCTCACGTTAGACTTTCTCGAGATATTTCTATTGAACTTAGAGTTCCTAGGGAAGAAGCTTTCCGTGAAGAAAATGTACTTAAATTCGCTTACATGAAAAAGTACTTAAAGAAAAAAATAAGCGTATTCCTTTATCCCGCTGACAGAATTCATGGCGCTAACAGGTACGGGCTAATTGTTGAGAAAAGCTACTTAGTAAAACTATAGTTTTAAAATTTTTTCAAGAGCCTTTCTATAGGCTGGTATTTGCCAAGCATAGTATTTCCCTACGCCGAGCTCTAAGTCAATTGGAGGCGTATACCCTAGACAAGGTCTACTTATTGGCGTAACTAGATTAGCTTTAATAAGCGCTTCTTCAAGCTCTGTCCAATTAACTAAGCTATCCACATTTTCAACAACCTCAGCTAGCTGACTCCTATACTTAAATACAATGCTTCTCGTAGCTAAAACAATATTCCTTGCTACTTCCCTAAACCATATATCTAAATTCCAGTTTCTAGCAGAAATAGCTAATATTGCTCTCGGATTTCCCCCACTCATAAGCCATATCTCCTCAAAAAGATGCTTCGGCGCACCCAAAGTACTTAGAAGTTCCTCAGCGGCCTCTCTACTCAAGTTCCATACTTCACTTAAACTAACATAACTATGTCTAGCAAGAAGACTTAGAGAAAGACCTTCACTTGTAGTAGCTACAATAAAAGCGGATTCAGCGCCCTTATCAACAATCCATTCAAGTAAATTTAGCATAGTTTTGACGTAGCTTTCAATAACATCTACTCCAAGAGGTCTCGCAACATCATCTACCGCTATAATAACATGCTTATTTCTAAGCCGTTTTTCAAAAAATTTCTTAAACACATAAGGTAGCATTCTAGCAGAAAATTTTCCTACTGGCTCTGAAATAGATTCTACTAAACTACTAAAAGCTTCTAAAAGTAGGGGAGGAGCATAAACAGCGTCTTTTAGTGAGCCAACGTTTTGAGCATCAACATATACTATGATATAGTCACTTGTTTCTTCAATGCTTTTTATAAACTCTTTAAGAAGTCTAGTCTTACCACATCCTTCAGGACCATAAATAAGTAGAATAGGATAAAAACCTCTTTCAGCATATTCTCTTAGAACTTTTAATTCCTCTTCACGATTAATGAAAGGAACTTTAAACACATCTATTTTTAGATTAAGCCATATTTATTGCTGTCCTTAGAGACCATTAAGCCTTATAGTTCAAGTATAGAGCTTAGAAATTAGTACGTAAGTACTTAGAAACTTTAACCAAAAAATATAATATTGTTTTAAATTAAAATAAACTATGGTTAGAAAAATAGCTGTAGGAAGTGGATTTGAGCTAGAAATACCTTCAACTTACTTAAAGCTAAAAAATGATGCAGAGCAAACAATTTCAAGTATTCTCGCAAAGTATCCTAAAGCTATGAAGATGTGGGAGCTACTTAGATATGATCCCGAGGTTAACGCTGACTGGGATATGGCTAATTACATAGCTGTAGCTAAGCTCAAATACAATGATCACGGAGAGGTCCACGCTAAAGTAGTGGCAGCTAATGCTCTTAAAATGCTTCAGATTTTACTTAAGTACGGTATTTTACCCGATATAATGAAAGAATATGCAGGAGATGAAGACGATGTACATTTAGTAGTCTTAACAGGAGCTCTTTTACATGACATAGGGAACCAAGTTCACCGCAAAGACCACAATGTATCAGGAGTGTATCTAGCAATACCTCTGTTAAACAGACTTCTACCTAAAGTATATGAAGACTCTGAACTAATGTATGAAGTAAGGGGTCATATACTTCACTGTATTTATGCACATGAAGCCGACGTACGTGATTTAACTGTTGAGGCAGCTTTAGTTGGTATAGCTGACGGAACAGACATGACTAAGGGCAGAGGAAGACTAGCTTTCAGTGAAGGGAACGTAAATATACATACTGTCTCTGCACTGTCCATTGAAAACGTCGAAATAGTTGAAGGAGACTCAAGGCCTGTTAAAATAGTTATCGAAATGAGTAATAGTGCAGGAATATTTCAAGTACAAGAGACATTAGCTAAGAAAATTTTAAATAGCCCTATTAAAGACTACATTGAAATAGAAGCTTACACGCTTCCTCCTGGAGCAACTTCAGACAATAGAATAGTACATAGACTTGTAATAAAAGAAGGAAAATTCGTTGCAAAGTAACTACCTGCAGAGCACTCCATTCTTTAGTATAAAATTTCATAACTTTATTTAAATCAAAATAAAAGTGAATTTATTAAGCATGCAAGTAACCAAAGTGGCTTTAATAGTAGCCATGAACTACACCCTGATCTTAAGGCCATAGCACTTTGATGACATGCACTCCTATGCTTAAAGACAAGCATTGCCTTAGTTAAATTAACGTCTTGTAGAGAGAATAAACGCGTAGGTACAGGTTACGACTAGTGGTATGTGAAGCACAGCATTCCATACCGATGCTCCGAAGAAAACTGAAAATTATAATGTGTGCCGAATATTAGGTCTGTGAAAGCTATAAACCTCATGACGGCTTTATTTCGTTTGAGTAGCAGAGTATCGTGATGAAAAGTATTACTGGCGTTGTTAAGCAGTAGGCGACAGCGTAGTACCTCGTTAGAAGTCACTTAAGTCGTAGCAAGGGTCTAAGGCAGGCTCTACAGGGGACCCAGAAAGCGAGAATAGCGAAAGGTAGCGGCCAGAGCCTTCGCTTGTCAGCTCTAATAGTAACTTAAAGCTCTCCAAAAGTCTTCTACACCACAAACATTGACAGCGCTACTAAAGTTGTTACTAAGAATACTGTTTTTCTGAATACATGAAAGTAAAGACTGCTAGCAAAGTATAAAAACTTTCTTTCACTAGCATTAAGTAAAACAGCAGTCAATACTGTTACCAATAGTTTTAATACACATTTCGGCATAAACTAGTTTCAAAGAGAGAATATAAAACTACATTTATTGATAAAAGAGATTAAAACTATTCCTTCTCTTCACTGCGATAATATTGGTATTTTTGAAGCAAATTTCCTGTATAGTCTAGCTATGTGTCTAGGATAAGATATCAGTGAGTACATAAGCGCTAGTATAAATGCTGGAGGAAACAGTGCTATAAAAAGAACAATCAAGTAAACAATCGCGTTTACTAGAGTATCTGCCATAATCACTTGAAGAATAAAAGAGTAGCCTACGCTGAGTCCAATAAAGTCTTCGAGTAGAGGATTAACTTGAACTTCAGTTACAGTTTTCTGCTCATAGTCGACTATCCTGAAGTCACTCCCTTCAAAAAGACTCTTAACTGGAACAACGAATATTGAGAAAAAGGGCCACAGGAAGAGGGATAATAAGAAAACATCGACTATAAGGTTTAAAGCCGAGTCAGGTTTCCGTAAAAACAAGTAATGCAGAGTATTCGTATAGTCTAAAATAGATAAAACTAAAGTCGATGAGCTGAATAGAAAGAATAAAGCGAATATTGAAAGCTTAAGCAGAGACTTAAGACTAACTTCCCTTATCTGAGGATTCTCGGTGAGAAAACAAAGCTCCTGTTTTTTAGCATGCTTTCTGAGAATAAAATCAGCTATTTTTATAGCAAATATATGCCACATGAACCACGTGAATAAAGCTACTAAAAAGGAAAGAAATGCTATGAAAGCTGTTGCTCCGCTAATCGAAAGCATAATTAACAGCAAAGGAACTACTACAGTCACTGTAAATAATATTATCTTATTTCTACTTCTCTTAGATAACATAGATCTGCGAGGAGGATTATATGAAGTATTATACATGCTTATTAATCACAAATATCCTCTTAAATAGTTTTGCACAATACTTAAAGTATATATAAACATTAAGCACTTCTTCTAACAACATTTAAAGGATTCTTCTCATGCCTCCAAAGACCCTTACCAAAAACTAATTACTTTTATTCCCAAGGCATCTATAGTCACATCAGTTATTAGAGGTTCTGTTAAACCAATTTGGATAACTAAGTCAGCAGTAATCTTAGACAAAACATTACCGTGTTCATCTAATAACTCTAACTCAACAGCACTTGGGATTAAGTAGGCACTGCTCGTAGACACCCAAAGCCTCAGCTACAGAAGTATCTACAACAAGACACGGCCTAAGACTTTCAGCTCCTCCATTGACTAACACAACTAGCTCAGCTACTTTGTTAGTCTTTTTAAGTCTAGCTCTCAGCTTTACTCTTACAGCCAATGAAGACACCTATCTTCTCTTTTAAAACTCATCTACCCAACTTAATTTTCTTCACTACAGGATATTTTACCTTAATACGTTTATTCTTTATATCTTTTTCAATAACCTCGCTCATACTTCACTAAATACTATTTAACACACATCTAAATATCTTGTGCTATAAGCAAATCTGCTAAAGTCTTATTTAATAAAACTATTCTCCAAAAATATCGGTCCATAAATTATAAATACTTTACAATAATTTAGTAAAAATATTTGTAATTTATTCAAAAATACTAATGGAGTCGCTTTAGCAGCTTCATACCTTTACCTCTTGCAGCTTTATAACTTATTTCGATCATTTATATTTTATTAAAAGACTTGCTTCTCTCATATAAGAAGATAACAAAGAATCAAGGTAGTTCAGCCAAACTGTACTATATTTGATTATTGTAAAGTCACTTGAGAAAAATTGTTGCTGTAAATTACTCTAGATGACCAGTTAATAGCATTAAGTGTTCTTTTACTGAATGCATTTATATAGTGTACTCTGTACTTTAAGTCTTTTACTTTAATTTCGCTAGAAATATGTTCTATTTGTTCACAGCTTTTTAAATTCCATTATCTGACAATTATTCTTCTCCTAGCAATATTTATTTCGCCCTTAAACTTCCTGGATAAGTATACAAGCAAACCTGTTTTGCCACTAAAATCTAGGCTAGCATATTCACTTAAGAGAAAACCTGTACTAGACCATGTGCTCTCGCCTTTTACTTCAAGGCTCTTCTCTACAAGTATACTATCTCTACAAACTAAAGCAAAGCAGCCTCTGTAGCCAACGCAAAACACTACACGGTCACTAAGACATATGTCGGTAAGCTCTGAAGCACATTCTACAAGCCGTAAAGCCTCGCCTACATCTGAGTCGAAAAAGCCTAGGAATTTTTCTCCGCAAACCGCCAACTCATTATCGATAAAAACATAGTTTATGAGCAGATACTCCTTTTTCAATTAATCTATACCACTTTAACATACCTTCACTAAAACATCCTATAAATCCTCCGTCCTTACCATCAAAGCTCTCTGTTTCTCCACAAAAATATACTTTATTATCGACAAGAAAAACGTAATAGATAAGTTCTCGCCTACTGTTGCCAATAAAACAGGCCCACGGCTCAGACACATAAATTGAAGTAAATAAAAATATAAATACTTTCACTCTCGGGTAATACAAATACTTTATCAGTATTTAAATAAGACTAAATAGATAATAATATATACTATTGTATAATCATGCATTTTATTCGGTGAGCGGGCAGGTGCTCACCGATGTTTTCTATTCAAGACTCCTGGTCTTAGACAATTGTCGAAGATAGAGGATCATTCAGAGGCTTACCGACTTATCTATATACTTTTATGTGTCAGCTATATAGCCAACACATAATATATATTGATATTAAATTACTATCGTTAAGAGGAAGATTACTATTCTTTAAATTTGCTTTACAGATTAGAGTCTT
>Ga0180301_10000782_pt1 | contig 24951 bp, 18 predicted proteins | sample GuaBasSediGuay16_FD_121797 | JGI IMG/M metagenome (GOLD analysis project Ga0180301, IMG submission 121797) | Subseafloor sediment microbial communities from Guaymas Basin, Gulf of California, Mexico - Guay16, Core 4569-2, 12-15 cm | ecosystem: Environmental > Aquatic > Marine > Hydrothermal... | reverse complement strand
GAAATAGACTTTTCCATTGAAGAGATTGAGGTTGATAAAAACAATATTGAAAAATCAAATAATAATATAATCGAAGAAATAATAAAAATAAAAAAGAAAAATGAAAACAATCAAAATGAAAAAATGATAGTTCTTGGAGGTGATCATTCTATTACATACGCAACATTCAAGGCTTTTACTCGAGAAAATCCTGATGCAGGTATTATAATCTTAGATGCTCATCCTGATCTAATGCCTGCAGCAAAACAACAAACACATGAAGATTATCTTTTAAAATTAATAGAAGAGCACATTCTTGATCCAAGAAAAGTTATATTCGTTGGTCTGAGAAACGTCCACATACAGGAAAAGAGTTTTATTCTAGATCATAAAATCAGAACTTTTGAGATGAAAAAGATATACTCTCTCAGCTTACAAAGCACAACAGAAACAATCATGGAGAATGTTGTAGATTGGCCTGCTTTATATTTATCAATTGACATTGATGTGACTGATCCAGCATTTGCTCCTGGAACAGGGTATTGTGAACCAGGAGGTCTAACAAGCAGAGAGCTTCTTTATATTGTTGGTAAGTTAAAGCTGTTGCGTAACCTAAAGATGATTGATGTTGTTGAGGTTAATCCTAAGATAGAAGAAAGGTTAACCGTTTCTCTTGCAGCTGAAATTGTTAAAGAGATAATGACCTGATAGAGAACAAAATTTTAGAAAAAAGAAATAGAAAAAAATAAAAAATAGTTCTCAAGTGTACTTAGAATTTTGCGTTTCGCTTTCTATTAATTTTATCGCTTTTTATTAATTTTATTTTCTAGCTTTTTCTATCTTTCCTCTTAACAGAGCATCTAGGCTCTGGTCATTCACTTTAAGAACTTGCCATCTAACACCTGGGATGTCTCCCTTCGCTCTTCCCATCTTGCCGCCAATGCACTCTACAATTACTTCATCGTGCTCATCAACCATTTTACTTGCACCATCACCTGGCAAGAAAGCAGTTACTTGCCTACCATTCTTCGTGAGTTGAACCCTGACACATTTTCTCATGGCAGAATTGGGCTGTTTTGCTTCCATCTGTACTTTAGCTAGGACTATTCCTTTAGCCTGGCTAGTTCCTTCTAATGGATCTGATTTAACCTTGAGTTCTAAAACACGTCTTTTATATTGCCCTTTAGACCAACGAAATTTTTTCCTACGTGATTTAAGCTTCTTGCCAGCTCCCAACCCTGTTGATTTTCTTCCCATAATATATTTGATTTTGAGAACTATTTATAAAAGTTATGTTTTCAGAGTGCTGTGATGATGAGAATTCTTTTTAGTAGGGTCTTATAGACAACCTCGGTTCTGAAATCAGGATCTCGATAAAATATATCGAAAGAGTGTTCTAATAGAATTCCTTATCTATGATCTGCTGCAATTCCTTTATCTCTAGGAAGATTTATTAATCTCTTCAATTTTAAAGATTTACGATGAAAATAAGAGAAATAAAAGTAAAATCCCTTATTGTAAAATCAAATCTATCTGAGAGTGATTATGTAATAAATCCTTATGTTGGTTGTCAGCACGATTGTATTTACTGCTATGCAAGATTTATGAAAAGATTTACTGGGCATACAGAAGCTTGGGGTAAATTTGTTGACATAAAAATTAACGCACCAGATTTAATTCCCAAAAAAACTAACAAATTCAAAAATAAATCAATAACAATTGGTTCTGTCTGTGATCCTTACCAACCAATAGAAAGAAAATACAAACTTACAAGAAAAATCCTTGAAAAATTGACTCCTTTCCAATCGCATTTAGATTTGATAACAAAATCTGATTTAGTAGTTAGAGATATTGATATGTTCAAGCAATTTATGGATTGTATTATTGCAATTTCTCTTTCAATTCTAGATGAGAATCTAAGAAAACAATTAGAGCCTTGCTCGTCTTCAGCAGAAGCAAGAATAAATGCTCTGAAGAAACTTCATAATGCTGGAATTCAAACTGCTTTATTTGTATCTCCAATTTTTCCTTATCTGACTGATTGGAGGAAGGTAATTGAAAAGACAAAAGATTTTGTTGACGAATACTGGTTTGAAAATCTAAATCTTTATTCATCTATCAAAAATAATGTTTATGAATTCTTAAAAAAGAATGAACCCAAGCTGATAGAAAAATACAAAGAGATCTATTCAATAAAAAACATAAAAAACAATTATTGGGAGATTGAAGAAAAGAAGATTAAAGACTTCTGTAAACAAAAAAAAATTAATTTTAGAATTTATTTTCATCATAAAAGAAAATATTAAATTGTGCACCTTCCGAGTTCTAGTTCTTAGTGCTTACTCCTCAGCTTTCTATTCTAAATACTAAAAGCTGCTTCTGATTTTAGGTCTAAATGATTTTAGTCTAAAAGTTATTATTTAAGTTATGGCTTTAACTCAAATTTTGTTCTCACAAGAAAGTTCAAATAATGTAATCAAAAAATGTAATCAAAACTTTTCATCAACCATCATTGCGTACTCCTTAATTCTTGACAACAACGAGGGAACCATCACTCGCTCCAGCTTTTCTTGGAGTAACACTCCCAATGGTTCGTATTCTGTTATCCTGTATCTATTTTTTACTTTTTCTGCTAGATACAAATCGCGCAAACGTTTGATTTGCCTTCTTATGTTCGAAGCTGCTATGCCTAACAAAGGCAACCCCTCTTGTTTCCTTAGCTCTATAACCCTTTTCTGAACTTCTTCAGAGCTAAGCAATTCATTGTTCTTAGCAGCCAGCAACAGTACAAATAGCACATCTACTATGACATCTCTAGAATCGCCTGGCTGCAATAGTCCTGTGCTCAGACAGAGCTTCTTGACAAGCTCTCTTCTACCAAGATTTGATGGTTTTTCATAACGTCTAAGGGTTAATTCTGTAAGAGGCACATCCTTATAACGGTCCATGACAATCACCTCTGATATTTGATAATAATCTTTAATCAATGCTCATTTATAAATGGTGTCCGCACCTGTCCAGTGTCCAGTGTATTCAAATAACAAGCCCTTCAATGTAGTAAATGAAAAAATTGTATGAAAAATATTCAAGAAAAAAATATTAAAAAATATCAAGAAAAATATTATTTGTGATCGATTGAAGAATAAAAAGTGAAGAATAAAAAGATTGAAGAATAAAAACAAGAATTGGAAGAGAGCTTCTCTACCATTAGAATTCTACTATTTCAACCATCTTCAAACCAAAAGTTTTATATAGTAATTCCACCATCTGATACTAAGATTTATCGTGAAAAAAAGGAGAAAAAAACTTATTCTCCATGACGAAAATGACACCTGAAAAACAAAAAGCCAGTCAGAAATACGGTGCTGATCAAATCACAGTACTTGGTGGAATAGAAGCTGTCAGAAAGCGTCCTGGTATGTATATAGGAGATACAGGACTTCGTGGCTTACATCATCTGGTGTATGAGGTAGTTGATAATGCTATAGATGAGGCGATGGCTGGCTTTTGTACAGAGATAAACATCATAATCCATACAAATGGTAACATTACTGTTATCGATAATGGTCGAGGCATTCCTGTTGGCATTCATCCAAAGCTAAAGGTGCCAGCAGTCGAAGTCGCTCTTACAAAACTACATGCAGGTGGCAAGTTTGACAGTCGCACATATAAAGTTGCAGGTGGCTTACATGGAGTAGGTGTCTCTGTTGTGAATGCTCTTTCTTCAGAGCTAAGCGTTGAGATAAAAAGAGACGGTAACATCTATTTTCAAAAATATTCTAGAGGTAAAAAAATATCTGAGCTTAAGGTTATAGGAAAAGCCCTTGATACTGGAACAAAACTTACGTTTAAGGCGGATCCGGAAATCTTCGAAAAAACCGAATTCCGTTTTGATATTCTTGCAAGTAGATTGAGAGAACTTGCCTTTCTAAATAAAGGAGTTAAAATTACACTTCTTGATCAACGTGATAATAAAACAAAAACATTTCTATACGAAGGTGGAATAAAATCATTCGTCGAGTACCTCAATAAAAACAAGAACGTCATTGGGGAAATAATTTATTTTGAAAAAGCTAAAGATAATGTTATGCTTGAAATAGCAATGCAGTATAATGATGGTTTCCAGGAGAGTATTTTTTCTTTTGCAAATAATATCAATACCCATGAAGGAGGAACTCATCTTACTGGCTTTAGAGCAGCTCTGACCAGAACATTAAACAGTTATGCTGAGAAGCACAAAATGTTGAAAAAAGTAAAACTTACTAGTGAGGATGTGAGAGAAGGTTTAACTGCTGTTATCAGTGTTAAGCTGCCAAATCCGCAATTCGAAGGCCAGACAAAAACAAAACTTGGCAATAGCGAAATCAAGGGTCTAGTTGACAGTATTGTTTCGTCTGAACTTTCCACATTCTTGAACGAGAACCCATCTATTGCCAAATCAATCCTAGAGAAATCATTAAATGCAGCCAGTGCACGCGAAGCAGCAAGAAAGGCTCGTGAGCTTGTACGCAGAAAAAGCATCTTTGAAGTCAGCAATCTTCCAGGTAAACTTGCTGATTGCTCTAATAAGGATCCTACAAAATGCGAGTTATTCTTAGTAGAAGGCGATTCTGCTGGTGGATCTGCTCGTCAAGGTAGGGATCGTAATTTTCAAGCAATCTTACCCCTGCGTGGTAAAATAATTAATGTTGAGAAAGCTAGATTGAACAAAGTTATGAGCAATAATGAAATAATGACGATTATCACGGCTCTTGGTACAGGTATAGGCGATGAATTCAAAAAAGATAAGCTTCGTTACCATAAGATAATTCTCCTAGCAGATAGTGATGTAGATGGCCAGCATATTATATGTCTAGCATTAACATTCTTCTATCGATATATGAAGCCATTGATTGAGGCAGGGCATCTATACATTGCACAGCCACCTCTCTACTTGATTAAAAAAGGGAAACAGCACTGGTATGCTCAGAATGATGATGAGAAGGAACGCATACTCAATGAGATAAGCAATGAAGGTGTTACGATTCAGCGCTATAAAGGTCTCGGTGAGATGAATCCTAGTCAGCTATGGGAGACCACGTTAGATCCGGAGAATCGTGTTCTGAAAAAAGTCACTATAGAAGATGCAGTAGCAGCAGATGAAACATTTAGCATTTTGATGGGCGATGAAGTAGGTCCAAGAAGACAATTTATAGAAGAACATGCAAAATTTGTTGTTAATTTAGATGTTTGACCATTCTCTTTTAACTATGAAAATATTTTTTAACTTATTTAAATTCACAAAAATGCAATAAGCTATACTGTACGACATAAATTTTATATACTATGTTAGTATACTATTTTCTATATTAGTGTAGATTAATAAAATTATATAGATTCAAAATAGAAAATAACCAATAAAAATGACAGATATTCAACATACAACTTCGCAATTTTATAGAAATGTCTCAATTGATCATCTAGTGACTGCTCTGGCTAATGGCTCTATATCTCCTGTGTTGGTTCTTGCTACATCTAGAAGTGTATCTTCAATTGAAACAGAAGAAATTGATCCAGAAAAGGTTATGGATATTAAAGACTATCATAGAAGTTCAGAAATCTGGCATATTTCAGCCTTAACTTCAGCTTTATCTACAAGAACCTATCCTTTAAAAAGAGAATATGTGATAAGAAAAATATCAGATAATAGATGGGAAGCGAATGGTGTAATAAAAAGTAGATATATCAATGGTTTTGTAAAAGATGTCTTTAATGATAATAGACTTGTATCTAAATGTAGATTCAATCTACATCCTATACTTAGGTTAGTAAAAAGCTCTCTTGAGACGACTCTAAAGACAGATACAGAATGTTATCTCCAGGCAACAGTGGATTACATAAATGGTACTCAACAGATTGAATATTATATTGCTAAAGCAGGAAGAAAATTAACTCCTAACCAAAGGGAAAGAGCACTTTTTACAGACCGTTATCTTAAAAAAAATGGTATTTTGGGGTGTCCAACAAGGCTTACAGAAAATATCTGTGCCAGTGCCAATGCTACTGCCAATTATTAAAATTAACAATAACCTTTATAAAAGCATTAATTTTTTTCTTAAATATAGATTAAAATGCCCAAAAAAACAAAGAAGATCATTAGAAAAAGAAAAAAAGTTTGGTATGGTATATTAGCCCCAAAACTATTCAATGAGACGCATATAGGAGAAACCTATACCTCTGAAATAAATAGCGTTTTGGGTAGGCATGTGAAGGTTAACCTCGCGAATCTAACAAGGAACATAAAAAATCAAAACATCAACATGTTGCTTAAGATAAACGATTTTCGTGATAACTTATTCAGAACAGATGTTATAGGTTATGAGATAATCCCTACTGCCATTAAAAAAATGGTTCGCCGCAAACGAGACAAAATTGATGATTCTTTTATTTGTGTTACAAATGATGCTGTTAAAATTAGAATCAAACCATTCCTAATTACAAGAAACAAAGCATACAGGTCTGTAAGAACTGCTCTAAGAAAGGCTACAAGAGAATTCTTGGAAAAAATAACAGCGAAGAAAAGCTATGAAGAATTTGTAAAATTTGTTGTGGATCACAAGCTACAGTCCGAGTTAGGTAAGAGTTTGCATAAAATAACTCCTGTTAAAAATTCAGAAATCAGAATGTTCAAGATTGTTTCTAAAAAAACAGTTATAGCAGAAAAGAGTGAAGAAAAAGAAAAAGCGGAAGTAAAGGAAGAAAAAAAAGAAGAGAAAAGAGAAGAGAAAAATGAAAAAAAAATGGTAAAACTTCAATCAAAAAAAGATGAAGGAAGTTTAGGACAATCAAAAATTCAAGGGAAAAAAACCGAAAAAGAAGAGGAATCAGAAAAACTAGAAGAACATGAAATAGGTCTGAAAGAGTCGAAGGTTGTTAAAAAAGAAAAAAAACAAAAGAAAAAAATAGAATCAGAGTCTGCCAAAAATTCTAAAATAGAAGGTGAATAAATGCCTCGTCCAATAGTTGATGAAAAAAAATGTAAAGGTAGTGCTGTTTGCAAGGAAGTCTGCCCAATGAATGTATTTGAGATTATTGATGGTAAAGCTAAAGTTGTAAAACCAAAAGAGTGCATAGGTTGCCGTGCGTGTGAGGTGCAGTGTCCTAACCAAGCGATCAAGGTGGTTGATGATTAGTGATGATTAGTATTTGGGGTTAGAAGGTAGAAGATATAGTTTCCTCTAATTGTCTTCAACCATCAAGTAAAGTTTTATCAGTGATGTTGGCGTGATTGGCTCTAGTGAGTTAAAAACTCAGCTTTGGCTGAGTTTTAAGTTTTGTTTTTATATGTTGACTAATTTATTTAACTAACTCATATTACTTATTACTCGTATCCAGTTTATCATTCTAACTTTGTCTATCCGCTTAAGGTAGGTCAGAAATCTTTGCGTCAATCACGTCTTTTAGAACACGCAGATTATCTAGGATCTGCTTAACAACAGACTTCTCCTTAGTCTTTAAGCCAATAACTAATTTGAATCTGCCGCCTCTCATCTCTGACTTAACAGAAGTTATATGTATGCCCATTTTAGAAATAACAGTCAAAATATTTGAAAGCATACCAACCCTATCCCTGACAACTACTATGATATCAGTAGAATCAAGTTTTGGTATGACTCTCCACCTTACTCCGATTTCCTTTTTCTTCTCCAATGTGTGAATATTCTCGCAATCAGCTTTATGTATTGTGACCTTTCCATCCTTTGTTAAGAAAGCCTTGATCTCATCACCATACTCTGGCGAGCAGCATTTTGAAAGTTTAGCAGGCCTTCTGCTTTCAACAATTATGTTTCTGAGGACACCTTGTGCTTCTCTTTCTTTTAGCTTTGACGATCTTACAGATTCTATGCCAAGTTCTTGTTTTATTCTCTGTCTTGCCTTGCTCGTTTTAACAAACGTAAGCCACTGTCTGCTAGGTTTTGCCTTGTTTGATGTTACTATCTCTACAATATCCCCACTTTTCAAGATATAATTGAGAGGAACAATATTACCATTCACCTTTGCCTTTGAACACTGCTTGCCGAGGTTAGTGTGTATCTCAAATGCGAAATCAACTGGCGTAGACTCTTCAGGCAGAGAGATTGGATCACCTTTTGGTGTAAACACAACAATCTCTTTCTCAAAGAGATCAAACTTAAAGGTTTCTATAAATTCTTTTGCGTCCTCACTTGATTTCCAATAGAGAAGCTGCTTGAGCCAGTTAATTTTTTGGTCGAATCTTTTGTCACGCTCTCTGCCTGTGTAGCGCCAATGTGCTGCAATACCCTCTTCTGCAATTAGGTCCATCTCTTCTGTCCTTATCTGTACTTCTAATACACGACCATCTTCTGTTACAACGGTTGTGTGCAGAGACTGATAACCATTTGCTTTTGGCACAGAAATATAATCCTTAAACTTTCCTGGCATAGGTCTCCAGATTTTGTGTACAAGACCTAGAGCAGCATAGCATTGTGGAATGGTCTGTGTCACGATTCTTATGCCGATTAAATCATAGATCTCGTCAATAGGCACATTCCTTTTAGTCATCTTTCTATAGATGCTGTAGAAATATTTGGCTCTTCCTGTAACCTTTGCAGGGATATTTTCTTCTTTTAGTTTCTCTTTAAGAAACTCCATAACTCTCTCTGCATATTTCTCACGTGCTTCTCTCTTCTCTTTGATTCTCTCAGTGATTTTTTTATAAACCTCTGGCTTTAAGAACCTTAATGAAAGATCTTCTAGGTCTCCTTTAATCTTCATCAAACCTAGTTTGTAAGCTATAGGCGCGTATATAGTCAATGTTTCTTGTGCTATTCTTTTTTGTTGATCTGGGCGTAGATACTTCAAAGTCCGCATGTTATGTAGCCTGTCAGATAGTCTTATCAAGATTATACGAATATCCTTAGAAGTGGCAAGCAAAATCTTCCTGAGATTTTCTGCAGTATAGTCTTCCTTATTCTTGAAGTGTATTTTTTCTATATGAGTTAGACCTTCTACCAGTCCTGCAATTTCGTCACCAAACATCTTAACTACTTCTTCTTTTGTTACAGATGTTTCTTCAATCACATCATGTAGCAGCGCTGCACATAAAGTATATGAATCGGCTTTTAACTCAAGCAATATTTTTGCAGTCTCAACAGGATGCACGAAATAATCTTCTCCTGAGATGCGTTTTTGACCTTTATGGGCTTCCTTAGCAAAATTGTATGCTTTTATAACTAGTTCTTTCTTAAAACGAGGGTTGTACTCGCTAGCTACATCTACTATGAATTTTAGATCGTCATCCATAGATATGATACAAGTATAACTTCTTTATATATGTTTTTGTGATGATACCGGAAAAACCAACAGTTATATAAAACCTCTAAATTCTAATATTAGAAGTAGAAAGAATACTAACTATATATGAAGATATTTACATGAGAGTATTGAAATTGTGAAAGCATTGAAATACATGAAAGGTAATCAGTAAATAATTAGTAAACATAAGCATTAATAAATACAGCGAATTAAGTTTGAGATATAACCTAAAAGAATGAAAAAGCAGCTTTTAACAGCTTTTAAGTAGACAAAAGGATTGATAAATGGATTGATAAATTAATGCCTCGAATAAAAAATGATCTGCTTAGGCGTAGAATCAACTGCTCACACATTTGGAATAGCGATAGCTAATAATAACAAAGTGCTCTCAAATGAAATAAAGAGCTTCACAACAGAACACGGCGGTATTGTGCCAAATCTAGCAGCTAAACATCATGTAGAAGTCTGTGACCAAGTTCTTAAATCTGCATTAAAGAGAGCTAATGTTAAACTAGGAGACATACAACTTATAGCATTCTCTATATCACCAGGGCTAGGTCATACCCTTAGAATTGGGGCAATGATGGCAAGAACACTATCAATCCTTCTAAAAAAACCATTGGTTGGCGTCAATCACTGCATTGCCCATCTTGAAGTGGGGCGTGCATTAACAAAAGCAAAAGATCCTGTGCTGCTATATGTAAGTGGTGCAAACACACAAATCATAGCTTATGAAGCAGGTAAATATAGAATTTTTGGCGAAACATTAGACCAAGGTGTTGGTAATCTAATTGACTCTTTTGCTCGCTTCCTTGATTTAGGTTTTCCAGGCGGACCAAAAATAGCAGAACTAGCTAAGCACGGCAAAAAACTAATAGAACTTCCATACTCTGTCAAAGGTATGGATGTCAGCTTTGGCGGCCTTTTGACTAATCTAAAACAGAAGTACATAACAGGCAAATTCACTAAAGAGGACCTCTGTTACTCTATGCAAGAGCACATCTTTGCAATGCTTGTTGAGGTTAGTGAACGCGCAATGGCTCACACTGGAAAACAGGAGTTGTTGCTTGGCGGGGGTGTTGCATGTAACACCCGTTTACAAGAGATGGCTAAACAGATGTGCAAGGAACGTGGTGCTCGATGTTATGTTTTGCCAAATGAATTTAATGTTGATAACGCTGCTATGATCGCTTTGACTGGTGTACAGATGTTTAATGCTGGCAGCGAAATTAAAGTTGAAAAATCTGAAATTAAACCATATGAAAGAACAGATGATGTTAATGTCATCTGGCGATAATAATTTTTGTTTATGTTGTTATGTTGTTGATAATTTGTTTACTTTACAGGTGTGTGAATATCAATCTTTCCAACAACACTGAGATCTATCTTTTTCTTGTCTGTTTTGATTCTAAATAATTTAAGCGCTTTCTGTGCAATATTTATGTTGCCGATTCCTGACGAATCATTCAAACAGGTAACTGTACAGAAATAATCGTGTGAGTTTAGGTCGTATTTAACACCTGCTGCAACCAATTTCATTCTATCTGTAAAAGTAGGACCATACCCACTTAAACATGTTCTAGCATAACCTTTCTCTTTACATATTGTTGGAACGTGCGGATCTATAGGAATAGAACCAATACACTGTCCGTTTAAACCAAAGGCTCTCCATACAAGATATTTAAAGAACATCGCTCTGTCATATAACAATTCTTTTGTGGGAACTTGAACCTTATGTACCTCTGCTTCTGCTGCAATCACTTCGTCATCTCCCAAAATAGAGCTTACCCTTTCAGACATCTTGCTCGTAGGCTCCATATTTATAACAAGTTTGTAATCATCTGCACCTGCCTTCCTTCTGTTAAACTCAGGAACAATTGCAGGGTGTATGTTTGAAGGAATGAGATTTTCTTTAGCATAAACATCGCAAGCACTCATCGCACTAATAACATGTTTAAGTGGAAAAATTCCTCTCAGATCATCATAAATCTTGTGAGTTAAAGGATATCTCCTGGATTCTATCTTTCCTGTATTATTGTCTCTTACATCAATTAAAACTTCTTTTTTTCCGTATTCTTCATGGATCTTATTATTAGTGGTGTGGATTGCCAGAATTTGATTTACTAAATCCAAACCAATATCCGTTTGTTTTCTTTTACGAATATCTTCAATTAGAGTTTGCCTGATAGAAGAAATAATAGATTGAAAGTCTGCACACAGCTCTTGAAGCTCTGGCTTGGTTGTTCTAAATAGATGTATGTTCTTGAATGCCTGTTTGTAATGTTCGATCAGGCCAAAGTATGCCACAGTATCTTCATCATCTTTCAATGATAGGTTGTTAAGAACCCCGTGATCCAGACAATCTATGGATTTGATAGATTCTTTGACTTCAAAAGCAACTTTGTATAATGAGTTATCATTCTTAGCGTATTGATTAACTAAATAATCGGTTATAGCCTCTCCCAGTCTCAAAGCATAAGATCTAAAATCAAAACATGGCAAATAGAGTATCTTCCTCAGTGGTTCGTGCTTTACAAAAAGCTCAATCTCTTTAAGGGTAAGGTCCCTTTTAATGTATTCCATCCTTATGTCTTCGTCTGTCATTCCATCAATTCCTAGCATGTTCTTGAAGGAATCAGAACTAACCAAACGCTCGATCTCAGGCTCTGTTAGTTTTCTATTTTTGAGTGCAGCTCTAACTTGATCATTGTTTAATTCAAAAGCAGACACAGACTTCAAATCTTTTTCAATTGTGTCAAGACTCAATTCATCTTGTATGAAATTATTTTTTTCATGTACGTATTTAAAAAATATCTGCCTAAATACATCTCTCATATTATAGTCAATATCTTGTGCGACATCTGGACGTATATTTGATATATCCTTATTCAAAAAATTTTCAACATCTTTCATACGTTGCTTTGCATATCTTGAATGTTTATTTAGAGATTTTTCAACAATATTCATTGTTTCTTTTTTAAGTTCTGACTCAAATTGTTTTTTTAGTTGGTCTTTAGTGAAATCATAGGCAATCGCTGCAATCCTACCTATGCTTGGCAAAGATTTTAAAGCATGATAGCTCAAAACTTCTTGAAAATAGTTATAGCCGCCATACATGTCAACAGGTTCAAAACTTGCTGAAACCAAAGTCTTGTCTGTTATCTCCTGCACTTCAGCATGCAATGGGGAGAAATTTGCAGCAGTATCTATATGAATTCTATCAAAGTATCCTGTGTCAGCAATACCTTGTATGATCTTTTTTATGTACTGCACAAATTGAGGATCGTGCATAAGACTTACGTCTGGTTTAGTTGTTATAACTGTTACGTTATCATACGTATGGCCGACCTTAGCTGGCGGTATGGGCTTGTTTGTAAACTTAATAGGGTTATAATGCTTCTGGATGGTTTGAAAAAATCCGCGAAAATCTTTCTTTAACAGTAGATCTACTAGTTTCTTAGAGTCCTTTCTGTATATTAGAGGATTTTTAAGACCGCCTTGTTTCATTCCTTTTAACTGTTGTTCAGCAGCGCCCATTGCAAAATCCAAGTCAATGATTAAGTCCTCTGGTTCTTTTTCTTCGAATTTACCAGAACTAACAACACAATTGTTTTTATTATACAATGTGTAGTTTATTCCTTTAATGGAATAATTATGAAGTTTGAGGACTCTTCCATCCTTTCCCTTTAAGATTAATCGATTATACAATGTGTTCTGATTCAAAAAGCTAGAACTCCACTTTTCAACTGTTGGAATCTTTTCCATCATAGGTAAAACCCTACCTTCATAACCTATCACCTGCATCTGTCCATTAATTATTTTAATTGTTTGTCTACGTTTTAAAACATTTTTTTTCTCACAACCAAACTTATATTCAATCTCATACTCTAATGTGTATTCTCCATGTGAAAGACTATTAAAGTTATCAATCCTAGCACACCATTTATGGCTTGGAAACTCGGAGCACTCTATTGCTGTATTTTGAATAACAAGGCTCTTACCACAACCACCTTTTGAGTTAAACATACCAAGTATCTGCGTGTTAAAAGGTGTGTCATTTAAAGCAAACTCTAGATGCAATATTTCTGGAACAGCGAACAGAGTTTTTGCTGCTTCTTGATTAACTTTTGCTTCTAGAGACAATAGTATCATTCCCCCATTTATTTGCTACTATAAAGTTGATAAATAAAAGTCTATTTAAATCTTTCGAATCACATCTGGGAAGTAGCAGAAAGCAGAAAACGAAACATTTATAAATATTCACCACTTCCTAATCGTAAAGAGGGGGGATTTATAAGGAATCTATAATAATTATCTGGGGGAAAATGGCAACAAATACTGAAGAAATGAAGATTGGACAAGAATTATATCTAGAAGATCGTGTTAGATGCAGTTGGAAAAATGGAGAACCAACATGGATAAAAGGTTTCAAGCGCACAAAACCATGGAATATTCCTGAAAAAAAAATACAGTTAAATAAATCAGATATAGAACATTTTGAAAAAACAAAAAGGGTTATACCTAAAAATATTATCGAGAGACCAAGAAAAGTTATGATAGCTGCAGGAAAAGGTGGTTCTGGTAAAGATATAACAGCAATAATACTCTCAAGTATTGCTGCGAGATGTGGCTATAAAGTTGTTCTGGTTGATGGTGATCTTTCATTCTCTGATATGGATATTCACAATAACATGAGGGATTTTGAAAACCCAAATAAATTCTTACATATTGGTGATGTTATATATCAAAAAAATATAATTGACGCAGATGGTAAAATAATTAGACCAGTTCATATTAAGGATACCTTAAGACACATAAAAAGAAGGAAAACAGTTTATGAGTTTCGCGCATTTGTAGACGGAATATATCAAACAATAAGAATAAGAGAACCATTGGAATATGATGAACAGGGTAATATTACAAATTTAGTAGATGCAGGAAACTTCTATTTTGCGCCTGGACCAAAAAATTTTAATCTTGGCATCCCAATATTCGATTCACGGAGAAGAGAGTTGATAAAAGGTTTAAAAAAACTAACTGAACAGGAAGCTGAGCTTGATGTTGATTTCATCTTTGAAGCTGTTGGTGCTGGCTTAGACGAAAATGCTAAGGTTCGATTTTGTAATTCTGATATTCCGGTCTATGCTGTTAATCCAACACCAGCATGTTTAAGCGATCTTGATAGTTTTATTGCTGGAATTCAGATAGCATACTTGTATGATAATGCAGAGATACTAATTGAAGGCAACTTCAATTCAGATCAAAAAAGTAAAATCATACAAAACATAATATTAGAGACAGATTACTGTCACTCTATATCTGAAAGAATTGATGAATTGAAAAAGAATAAAGAGCTCTTCGATGAATTGGGCAAAAAGTATGGTCCTGTTGTGGAAAATATAGAAAGGCTTTTTGCAGGTAAGATTAATGATGTATTCGGAAAACGCTTTAATAACAAGATTGCATTGATATTTAATAAATCAGACATAGACACAGGAGATAACTATGTTAATGATCTAAATAAAAGATGTAGCACTAAACATATGGTAACTTTCTATAACATAGGTAGTTTACCTGAAGATCCAGATGTATCATTACACGATGAAGACCCAAGAGGAATTTATGGGGGTTGTTATTGGGACAAGGTTGATTATCGTTCAGAGTGGGCAAAAATCCGCCCTAGTATGACTGACATTGTTGATGCTGGACACTTTGTATTTAAGAGGCTGCTTGATGTGATGTGGACTAAAGACATACTACAATACGCTCCTAACGCAAGCATACTTTATGAGCATGAAAATAACATCCTAAAGGATGTTGAGTTTGCACTTATAAGAGATCCTAGGTTAAGACACAAAGATCATAGACACTTGAGAAAATATCTAAGAAGATATAGACGCGAAGTTCCTAAAGCAAGAGCAAAGCACAGAAAACTAATCAAACATTATCTTCCAGGGGTTAAGAATGAGGAGGTGGCACGAGCTACTAGGTTAGGTATTCCACCAAGAAGGATCGTGCCTGATTATGTTAAATAATTACTAGAATTAGGGGGTATATCAAAATGGAAAATGAAAATGAAACTGTTACACCAGTCGGTATGACAGCAGGACAAGGAGGAGGTAAACAAGATTTTAGAGCTACTACAGCGAAAGATGAAGCAGGGATAGCTCTTCGCCAAAGCAAATCGACCACACAGCATGCTCATGAGATATCTGACGAAGAGGCTGATAAATGGAAAAAAGTAACAAAGATTGTCGCGTCTGTTCTATCACCGCTTGTTATAGCTGGCGGTATATTGACTTATACTTATTATAAAAGCGATTTGTTTCACAGATGGACAACGACAAAAGGTATCCGAGCTATGCATGTTTTGTCAAAAGAGTCCGAGGAACTTAAACCTATCGATAGAACATTATTGTTTGCAAAGGAGCATTGTAAAGATAACACAAATATTAACTATAATGCAGGAATGTCTTGTGAGTACACAAAAAATAGAATCCAGACGCTTAGCTCAAGGGCAGAAGAGTATGTAGATATTAAAGCACAATTAGCAAATAATCCTGAAAACAAAGAAGCCCTACAATCTGACTACGACAAACTTGCAGCAGACTGGAAAGAGTACAATGACTTGAAAACAGGCATGGCTTCACTAGAAATCCTAGTACAGTATACAAATGCTGCTGTTGGTAGAGAGACATTGGGCGAATGGTTTTTGTCATACTGTAACTTGAGAAGTATATCTAAGGATCAGTGTCAGGAACAGATTATAATTGATGACGGTCTTAATGACTGGGAATGGAATGCCCTAAACAGCTATGGACCACAAATGGAAAAAATTATGGCTGGTGTTTGGTCAGACTTGGCTAAAGCAGAAACAGATATTCAATCTGCTGAACAAAAAATCCAAAATATAAAAGCAGAATACACAAGGCAGATCAACCATCTTAAAAAAGAGTTAAATGCAAAAAATAAGCCACAACAACAACCAGCTGCTCAACCACAAAACTACCAACAATCAGGTCTAAGTGGTTATAATCAGCAATCTGCTGTACAACAACCTGCTGCATTCAATCCTTGTAGTGAGCAAGCGAAGAATAGGTGGTTGTTTGCACATAAAAATGAGTATGATAACAGAAGAGCTGCGATAACTGCTTGGAATAGAATGTGCCCGAAATAAAGAATAGTAATAAAGAATAGTAGTAATGTAAAAAAAAACGAAAAAGGGTGCAATTTTTTTTCTTTTATTTTGATTATTATTGATATTAATCAATAAAATTTGATATATAAAATTTGGTATTTTTTATTTTTTCATAATCACCTTAAGAACATCCTTTTTACCTGTCCAATCAAGTACTTCCTTCAAAACTTCAGAAATATTAGTAACAGGAATAACCTTGATCCTTTCTAATCTGGTTTTCTCAATCACAATATCTTGCACATTCGATTTTGGCACTATAACACGTTTCATGCCTGCGTCTATAGCAGCTTCAATTTTGTAGCTAATACCACCAACCGGCAAGACCTCTCCTCTTACAGATAGCGAGCCTGTCATTGCTGTATCTTGCCTTACTGGTATTTTTTTTAAAGCTGAAATAATTGATGTTGCAACGGCTATGCTGGCAGAGTCACCCTCCACGCCTTCATAAGTCTGCAAGAACTGTACATAAATATCAAACTTTTCTTTGATGTCCATTCCAAAATATTTTTTAATAATGGCTGAAACATTCTTCACTGCTTCTTTCGCAATCTCGCCAAGCTTGCCAGTTGCAATAATTGCACGTTCTTTACCACCTGGAACAACTTCGGATTCAATTGGCAGTATGATCCCTGAGAATGTTTCACCAGATCCCATCACTGCAAGACCATTAACTCTACCAATAATTTTTCCTGTTGTAACAATGACCTCGTACTCTTTTTTCCGCTCGATGGATTTGTCAGCCATCTGTTGCTCTAATGTGCGAGCAATCTTTAATGCTTGCTTTATATGCTTAAGTTCTACAACCTTTGCTTTTTGCTCAACAGCAATATCACCTGCTGCTCTTATAAGACCACCTAACTCACGCAGCCTTAATGTAAGATGACCTTTTCTGTTAGCTCTTCTTCTGGCTTCTTCAATTATGCCGCCAACAGCTTCTTTCGAAAAATGCGGAATTTTCTTATCCTTGGCAACTTCCTGAGCAACCAGCACAACAATCTTATCCCTGTTAGCCGGTGTATCCTTCATCGTATCAGACATAAAAACCTCGTAGCCATACCCTCTAATTCTAGAACGCAGTGCAGGGTGCATACGTTGCACTGTTTCAACATTACCTGCAGCAACAAGAATGAAGTTACATGGCACAGGTTCTGTCCTAACCATAGCTCCTGCCGAACGTTCGGACTGTCCTGTGATAGAATATTTGCCTTCTTGCAGCGCTGTTAATAGTTCCTGCTGAGTTGCGGGTTGCAGTGTAGCAATTTCGTCAATGAATAGAACACCCATATTTGCTTTGTGTATCATACCGGCAACAACCCGCTCATGCGCAGGTGTTCCTAATCCACCTGAGTTTGAACATAAAACACCATTAACGATGATATTGCCTGAGCTAGTTGTAACATTATATAATTTCCCTTTATAATGAATCTTCTTTACATCAGTTATTGTTTGTTTTGTGAGTTTCAAGTTGTAGCTCCCTCACTTTTTTCTTCTAAGTAGTTTAACAACAAATAGAGTGAATTGGGAGTTAACTTCAATAATCTCATCACATTTTCTGCCCCATAGCCTTGATTTATTAAGGAATAATATTTTTTCTTTTTATCTTTTGCCTGTTTTCTTAATGCTAAGAATAATCTTTCTGTTTTGTAGTCACAGTAAGATAGAGTTATTTTCATTAAAAATTTGATAACATTATCAAATTTAGTACTTATCCGTAATCTACATACTAAATCTTCAGACAGCCTTTTTTCAGATACTCTTTTTATATTTTTTATATACGTGGTATTGCTCTCGATACCTTTTCTCTGCAAGTAGTTTGCAAGTTGGTATAAAAACATCTTTCGATTTTCAGAAGGTATTTCTACTTTCAATTCTACTGATTCATTTTTATCTATATTATGCGATGATGATAATTCTCTTCCTAAAAAAGACCCATAGAATTCGTCTTCTAGTTCACCTTTGGATTTAATCCACTGCGGAACATTTAGCACAGTATTTTTTTTATTACTGATTGGCAAACCAAGAGCTAAAAAAAATCTGATCATACTCTTATTAGTATTTTGATAGTACCATGAATGCTCATGGTTTTTATGGTTTTTATCTTCAATTATCTGTGACTTTTCATCTTTATTTAGATTAAAAATAGTTTCGATGTCCTTTTTAAAATTCACTATCGCTCCCTTATCAGAGCCTGATAAAAAAATCTCATTTAGATTTTCAGTTACTCCTCCGTTATTGCTAAACATGGCCCCCAAAACCCTTGCGATAAGATGCAGTTTTATGTTATCTATTTTTAGAGGTAGTAACTTTCTTTTCTTTAACCAATTGATCATTTGAACTGGATCAGGTGTATTTCTAGTATGCCACCATCGAGCTTTTCTTATTTTTTGGTCTATAGACACTTCAATTCTTTTGTGCTTGCTGGTTTTGTTCTTCTGTTGGGAATCTAAATTTTGATAGTATAATTTACATTGTTTCTGTTGTTTTCTATTGAATGTATTAATTATATCGTCTTCATCTATTATGATATCTTCAGCTTTTGAGACAACTGTGTCACCATTTTTAATGTCTCTAGCTTCAGTATAAACGATTTTCCCATTTTTCCAGAGTGCTATTTTGTGTTTGGGTGTAACTATTAGTTCTTTGTTTTCCGAAGTCATCAGTTTTATCATTTCGCCTTCGTAATCATGTCTGTTTGCTGATAAAACATCAACAGGCGAAACTGAACCTTGTGATTCACCTAGAACCACAAGATCGTTCTTGTTTAGAAAAACTGCTTCGTATCCATCTTTCTTTTCTAAATTTTTAGAATTGTTGAATAAGTCATTAATTTCTTTATTTATTTCTACATTCATTAACTTTCCGCCTGTTAGTTTTGTTATCATTTGAGAACGGAAGAAACACTGAAATGGATCGTGAAGTACATCCCCCAACAGTGCTCCAGCATGTGCCCCGGTTGCATCATAGAAAGGTACTTTCTTTTTGTCAAAGTTATCAACTATTAACTTTGGCGCATTTGTCTTTATGCCTGCTTTCCTGCCAAGATTCAAGAATAATATGAATGCTGCCAAGAAAATCATGCCACCCATGAATAATGCAACAAACATGATAGCGCCAATCTGAAGATTTCCTCCAGGAATATTGGAATAATGGTTAAACCCCCACCATGGTGCAATCATAGCAATAATTACAAGAATGAATAACAGGAAATTATAGCCACGAAAAACACCTGTCGCATGTAGTTTTGACTTAGCAACGAGGTTGCGGCCTTTGCCAGCTTCAACAGTCCTTATCAAAGGTTGGTTTTCATCATTCGGATTAAAGAACGAGAGAACATCAACAAGCTTTTCCTTTGGCAATAATTCAGCTAGGCCAAGACCAAGCATACTTTTACCAGTACCCGGTTCTCCTATTAAGAGAACATGTCTTCTTTGTTTTGCAGCTTTCTTTATAACTGCAACTGCATCATCTTGTCCGATGACTTGATCGATTATGTTTTTAGGTATTTTGATATCTCTTGTTGTTTTGTATTTCAGTGCCATTTTCCCTTGTCCATGATTTAAATAATAAGCGGTATTTAAAAGCTTTTGGTTAGGAGGTTGCAACCTTTTGAATAGTAAACACAAAAAAATAACTCTGGTAGAGAACTAGTAATCACTTGTGCGTAGCGATTAACAGAATATTTATAGAATGCCGAAAATTTGAGCTGGGGATTAAAGTCTACTTCTTGTTATTGTCCATGCTTCACCTAAAAATAGGCCGAATAAACCACCAATAATTAAGGAGAATGCCATTGTTGGATTAATGCCTTTAAATATTCCATATATAACCATCGCTAAAATTCCAAATATCATCCCCAACATTAAACTAAAAGAACTTACTTTTTTATTTACCCTTGTTGCTATAACCATTATTGAAAGAAGCATAACAACCCCAGCGTATAAGAAAAATATTTCAGCTAAACTTGGTATAGCATATGCAAGGATTAAACCAGATAAAGCTAAAAAAACAAGCATGACTCTAATGAACTTTAAGATTTGGGATTTGTTAGGATTCTTTAATCTCCTATAAAAATCTTGAGCAAATATAGATACATCAGTAAATATGTATGTATCTGCTGATGACATAATAGCTGCAAATAAAGCAATAACTCCTAATCCAACAAAACCAGTTGGAAGAAGGTTGGAAAAGCCTAAGACCAAAGATAAATCTGGATCTATATTTGGTAGATTTTGTCTAATTATTAAACCAATAAATACTAAAACTAAACCTGTTAAGACATAAAATATATTTGCAAATATTATACTTCTTTTTGCAGTTTTTAAGTTTTTAGTTGCATAAATTCTTCGCCATAATTCTGGAGAAGCTAATGGAACTAATAATCCCCCTAAGAAAAAAGGTATAATAATTTTAGGTCCTGCTTTAAAAAGATCCCATTGAACAGGATCAAACTTGAAACCAAAATTAAAAGTAAGAAATACTGCTACAAAAAAGACAATTACAAGAATAGCCATGTATTGAATAACATCTGTCTTAACAACTGCTTTAAACCCCCCTAAAATTAGATAAAATAATATTATAGATGTTATTATTAATAATGAAAAAATATATGAAAAACCAGTTAAAACTGAAAGAAGCTTTGCACCTGCTATTAGTTGAACTACAAAAATAAAAAAATAACTAATGCCCAAAATCCCAGCTGATAAAAAGCCAGTTGATTTACTAAATCTATTAAAAAAGTAATCTGATAGCGTGTAATATCTTTCTTTGTCAGCCAGTTTCTTTAATTCAATAGCAAAAAAATAAAAAATAATATACCCAAAAGCAAACCCAAAAAACAACCATATTGCAGAGATTCCATAAAGATAAACTAAAGCCATACAGGTTACTAATAAACCACCACCAACTTTGCTCGCCACAATAGTAGAAACGCTTGATAAAACTCCTAACTTTCTATCTGCTATTAAATATTCTTCTTTTGATTCTTTTTTGGATGATAAGTATCCAATAAGGATTAGTAAAAGGAAGAATAATCCAAGTAATGAATATTCAAAAATAGTTAGGTTTATCATTTTATTCTCCTAAAATCCTGCTATAATCAATAAATGCCGTCAGTTCTAAGAATATTTTGTGGATAAATACCTCCGATTTTCATAACGCTAATTAGTAATTTTTTAAATATTTGTTGTTTTATATAAAACAACATTTTTAAATATTAGAAGTTTTTACCAATTGATATGGAAATAGAAACACTAGAAAATTTAGGACTAACTAAAAATGAATCAACAATTTATTTAGCTTTGCTTAAATTAGGCTCTGCTCCAATAAGTAAAATAAGCAAGGACACAAGATTAAATAGGGCTAATATGTATAATACAATAGAAAGTTTAGTTAGTAAAGGTCTTGTTTCGTATGTTATTAAAAATAACGTCAAATATTTCAAAGCAACTAATCCTGCTAAATTACATGACATTCTAAAAGAAAAAGAAAAACAACTGAACAAAATTATGCCAAAATTACAAGCAATACAGAAAGTTGTTGTAGAAAAACAAAAAGTAGAAGTTTATGAAGGTAAAGAAGGTCTCAAAACATTTTATTCAGAGATGCTTAGAACAAAAAAACCGGTTTATGTTTTAGGAGCAACTGGAAAAGCGTTTGAACTTCTGAAGTTTTATGTGCCTAAAATTGCTAAGGAGATTATTAAAAAATTTGGTGGAAAAATTATTGTAATGGAAAAAGCAAAGAATAAAGAAGTAGCCAAATTAAAAAATGCTGAAATTAGGTTTTTACCTAAAGAATATAGTAATATTGCAACTACAATTATCTATGGTAACAAAATAGCAATACAAATTATAGAAGAAAAACCTATTATCATAATAATTGAAAATAAAACAATTGCAGCGGGTTATAAAAAATATTTTGAATTTATGTGGAGTAATTGTAAAATAAGTAATACCTAACTCAAAATTACGATAAATAGCGAATTCTACACTTTTAAAGATTCAATAGTTTGGCGACGTTATGACGCTTTCCGCAAAAGGGTTATAAGGAATAAGAAGGAACAGAAAGATCAGATGAAATAGAGCGGAAAGATAAGAAAGTAACAGAAAGAAATATATATGACTTTTTTTATTATTATGTTTAGTATGGATAAAATAGTTGTAATCGATTTTTCAGGTACATTAATTAAACCTTTTGTTGCTGAACAAGCTAATTTAAAAAGATATGAGATTCTCGGCATCCCTAAACCTTCAGAAAAAGAACATAAAAAGTTACATGGAACAAAAAAACATTATGACATAATCAAAGAATTCATTTCAAATAGGTATGGAATTGAAGATGATATGAAAATTAATTTTGTTCAAAATTATGACGGCGAAATAAAGTTGCCAGGAAAAGATGTTAAGACAATGATTATGACAGATTTATTTAGGGACTGCATGTACTTAGTTGCGAAAGAGTATGGTGAAAGAATATATACAGAAGATATAATAGAAGCATTAAAAGTGGTTAAAGAAAGGGATTATAAATTAGCAATTGTCTCTGGAATACGAACAGATATAATAACTGGTGTCTTAGCGATTACTAAATGTCCTATAGATTTTGATTATATTTATGGACAGGATCCAGTATTAAGTAGAGATAATAACAAACAGTTAAATGAAAAATTAGCAAAACAAGGTGAAATAGTTTATATTATTGGTGATAAACTCAGCGATCTGGAACCTGCAAAAGGGATAGGTGCTAAAGCCATATTTCTAAAAGGTGGGCATCCAACTGGCGGTGAGGAACAATTTGCAGATTATGTTATTTCTAATGCTAAAGAATTGCTGGAAATTATCAATTAAAGCTGAAATAAATCTCAGGCACGTTACCGAGCTGGTGCCATAATGAATATCAAAATGTGAATAATCAAAATTTATGTTTGAGAGTTATTTATTAACTGATTGTTTTTATAGCCTTTTTTGCTTTCTTTGTTATCTTAAGCTTTGTTATCTGTAAACCAATAGTCTTCATCACTTGAATTCTAACATTTCTAAAAGTAATAACATCGCCTTTTTTAGGCATTCTACCTATGTCATCTAAAACTAGTCCTGCTACAGTATCAATTCCTGCCCGTTTGGGTAAATTGATTTTCAAGCTTTCATTAACATTGTCTATGGTTGTATTACCAGATATGGAAAATGTATTCTCTTTTATTTTCCTTATGTGTCTCTCAGGAATGTCTGTTTCATCATAGATCTCACCAACAAGCTCCTCAATTACGTCTTCTAAAGTAACCACTCCAGAAACACCACCATATTCGTCCACCACAATGGCGATGTGCGTCTTTTTCTTCTGCATTTCTCTTAGCAAATCATCGACATTTTTTGATTCTGGAATGAAGTATGCAGGTCTCAATAACTTTCTTATGTTAAATTTCTTTTGTTTCCTCTTTGTACCAAACTGCTTTAATATATCTTTAACATATATTATTCCTATGATGTTATCTATTCTGTCTTCATAAATAGGCAATCTAGAATAACCTGAATCTTCTATAATTTGGAGAATCTGTTTCAATTTTAGATTTACATCCATAGCGACTATATTTGTACGATGTGTCATGATAGTTTTTACTTCGATATCAGTAAAGCGAAATATTTTATAAATCATATCGCGCTCTCTTGCTTTAATCGCTCCTTCTTTTTCACCCACGCGAATAATACTTTTAAGCTCTTCCGTTGTAACAGACGGCTTTCCTGTTGATTTTCCTGTAAAAAGCCTTGTTATAACATCTAAGATCCAAACAAATGGTGTTAGCAAAATTACTAAGACCCTAAAGATAGGCGCGTATCTCAAAGCAAGTTTAACATTATTTTTAGTTGCGTATCCTTTTGGCATGATTTCACCAAATACTAAAATCAAGAAGGTCAGCACACCAATTGCTAAGCCTAGCCCCTTACTACCAAAAAGTTCTATCGCAACAACAGATGCCAGTGCAGATGCAGATATATTTACTAAGTTATTGCCAATTAGGATTGTGATTAATAATTTATGAGATTTTTTTCTAAGATTAAGTATGATTTGTGCTCCACGTTCATTTTTCTCAACCAGATGCTGAAGCTTAAGAGTGCTAATCGAGAACATAGCAGTTTCTGCACTTGAAAAAAATGCTGAAAGTGATAATAATGCAATCAAGGCGATATAATGCCAAAAAACTATTTTTTTCACCTCTTATGAAGAATGAATATTGTGACAATTTTTAAATGTTTTGTTGAAAGGCTTGTGTTTTATGTATTTTTTTTATGTATTTTTGTTTTTTTGGCAAAATTAAAATTCGGAGAATGATTTGTTGTCGTATAAAGAATGTTAAATTAGCAGAGGCTTAGCTTCTAGGTTTATTCTTAGGTCATTCCGATCGTTAAAATTTATTAGCTTACCTATTTTTAATCTGTCTTCTTTTTTTTATTTTTTAGTCTTTT
>Ga0180301_10000781_pt1 | contig 24965 bp, 32 predicted proteins | sample GuaBasSediGuay16_FD_121797 | JGI IMG/M metagenome (GOLD analysis project Ga0180301, IMG submission 121797) | Subseafloor sediment microbial communities from Guaymas Basin, Gulf of California, Mexico - Guay16, Core 4569-2, 12-15 cm | ecosystem: Environmental > Aquatic > Marine > Hydrothermal... | reverse complement strand
TCAAGATATACGACATCGAGGGCCGACTCGTCCTTGAACTCGACAATCTCGCCGAATGGGACGGCAGCGATGGCTCCGGCAACCCGATGCCCAAGGGGGTTTATATGTATCTCGTCAACCGTGGCAGCGAAATCGTCTGCAAAGGCACCATCTACCTCGTCCGCTGATTATTACCGGAGGCGCGAATTATGCATATCACTATCGAAGCAAATAAAGAATAGAATGACTAATGTCGAAATCCTAATCGCTAAAGATAAAAAATACGGCCTTGTTGAGAGAACGGCGCTTTTTAGCGAGAAAATCGTTAAATTTTTAAAAGGGGTCGAGAAAAACGAAATCACAAAACCACTGATTAATCAGGTGGTCAGATTGGCGACGAGCCGGGAGATATTCTAGACCTGGAAACCGTCGTTAAAGACTCCTCTGTGGAAGCCGATTCGCCTGCAAAGAGTTCCAGAACCTGCTGGCTAAACGCGGGATGATTCCGAGTATGAGCCGCGCCGGAGATTGCAACGACAACGCGATTACGGAGACGTTCTTCGACACATTGAAGACCGAATTAATATATTTCGAAAAATATCGCTCGCGCAACGAAGCAAGGAGGAGCATATTCGAGTATATCGAAGTATTTTACAATCGGCAGAGAAGACATTCGGCATTGGGATATATGCCCCCCGCCGAATTCGAGGAAACAAGGCTAAACTAACTGTCCGTTTTTTCGGGGTAAGGTCAAGAAAATGTTTGCTCCTCTTCTGTGTAATCGCCGAATATAGCTATTGAGAGAAAGCATAAGGCTAAGAAGGTGGGTTTTCTCATTTATTGAAAAACTCCTTAACTCTTCCCGTCACGCACATAAAGCGGAAAAATTCATCTGGGTCGAAAGAAACCCCACGCCTTACATACATTCCCAAGAAGACAATGATGGATTCAATATCAGTTAAGTTCGTCTCCCTCCCATCCCACGGAGTGAGACAAGGGTATAGATAGACATCTTCTATCCAATAATCCATGATAGGGCCGCGACTCTCAGGAAGGAATTTATCTCTTTGAAGAATCAAAGTATCTCTATTTGCCTCGTTAACAAGAAATAAGCTTATCATTTTTCTTTCAGAAATAGTCCCAGAAGGACAGGTATCAAACCGAGCATTATATTCCTGGAGCACGAGTCTATATTTCCTACCATCTTCATCCCATTTAATATCGCTTATAAATAAAGAATGGGTTAGGGTTGTATCATCGCAACTAAGATGCTCTATTCCATCTTGACTTTCTCTAACAATACCCGTCCCGAAACAAGAAGATGGGTTTTGTTGTGAATTATAATATTGATATAAACCTGGAGTGCAGAGATAATTTATACCCAGTCGCTCGATTTTGTCTTTCGAGTTGAATAAGGCAATGCACTTCCCATCGTCTGCCAAACCTTCTGCAGAAACAGGAGAGAACTTCCATTCGTTATTAGGAACATCGATGAAGTAAACATCATAGCGATAGTTATCATAACCGGAGTGCCACTGACCCCAGGCTAAGTATCTTCCATCCTCCGAAAGCCCAATTATTCTGTAATGAGGCCATTCGTCAAAACCGCTAAAATCCGTTGAAATGCCTACTGTGGCATATACGCTCGTTAGCCAAACTAAAAAGAACGTTGCGAAAAGTAGCATTCTTCTCATTAAATTCCTTCCTGTTGACGGCGACTTAGAGTAACTTAAGTTTCTATTCATCCCAATGGGCTCCGGTTTGTTTTACTTTTATTGGGCTATCACCCTTTTGGTTGTCAGGTCTTGTTGTGTCTTTACAGTCACATAGCCAGTTGTCGAAGGCGTATATAACTACAGGATAGTCTGCGCTTTTCATTACTGAGCGTAAAGACAAACCCTGGGTCTCTGAACCTCCGCCTTTATGAGCAGTCATTTTAACATAATAATTTTTTTCACTTCCTCCGTTATAAACGAAAGAAAGCGGTATAGTGCTACAATTACTGCATTCAAATTTTTCGGAGTTTTGTCCAAAGACTATTTCGACTGTGAGGTCTGAACCACAAACAAACTTCCCATTCTTACACTTGGCATGAAGAGTGAAGTCTGCGGTGGTTGGCCCTCTAAGCGTATCACCACCGCCTGTAACCGGCGGTTCTGGTGGTGGGGTATATGGCTTAGGACACCCAGAAAGAAGGAATATCATTGTTGAGCAAATCAAAGACAAGAAAATGAGCTTTTTCATTTGAACTCTCCCGAGCTATAGCACCTAAGGGCCTCGAAAACATCGGAAGGGTCTTTGTCCCATCTCAGTTTCACATTCAACAGATTTTTCCAGTCTTCTACATTGGTGAAGTAAAGCCTGGTTGGGATTCCCGCCTCTTCGAATTCTGTGACTTTGACAGGGTCGTAATTCTTGGGTAGTTTTTCATAATTTGATACGACAAATATTGTCGCTAAGTCTTCTTTGCGAGCAAGGGCGAGTTCCATGGCTAAGGTGTTTAGCGCCTTAGTTAGATCGATAAAATCGGTTTTCGGTGAGCTATCGATGAAGGAAATAATATCATTCCTGATAATAATCAAAGAATCGGCATGTCTCTGCCTATCTCCCTTGGTAATTTTCTTGAACATATCCAAGGGAGGATCAATCGGAAACCTAAAGGTTTCTCGGTCAGTTAAACCTTCCGCGCCAATCATATAAATACTGAATTTGGTATTTGATAAGCTGGATGTGTTTTGTCTGTCCAAGTCATTGTTTATGATTTCGCACCACTTATCAAATATTTGAAGAGTAGTGGCTTTTCCGTCAAATCCAAAGTGGTTATCCACGAGAAGCATAACTCTATTCTCTGCCATGACGAAAATCGAAAGGAGCAATAACATTGGAACAGCTAATTTAAACCTCATCTTTTTCACCTTTTTTCTCCTTTGTATCCTCTAAGTCTTCATCCTCGCTAATCCAGCCCTTGAAAGAACGATAAACCTTCTCTGCGAGAACGCCTAAACCTTCGGGAAGAATCAGGAAAACTGCGTAGAAGAAGCCTATGAGAAGCCAAACCAAAGATGTCGCGACTGTTCCGATAACCTGAAGAGTTTTCTCCGCGGCCCCTGCAAGGCCAATTAGGAATTCGATTGTCGAGATTCCGAAGTAGATAAGGAAGAATATGATGAAGTTCTTCCAGAAATCAGGATGGTCAAACCAAACACCGACAGTGTTTGTAGCGTTACAAACATTTGCGTAAGATTTGGCGATGACAACAAAGAAAATAAGTCCAATCAGGAAGAATCTGACGAGAATTGCCTGCTTCTTCTTTTTAAGTCCAATACCAGTGGGGTCTCCGAAGATTGCTGAAACAGCGGCTTCAAACAATGTAAGAACAGTTGCGATACCAATGGCAGTTCCTGCAGAGAACAGATAGGATGTTCCGTCGTAGAGCATTTTCCAGTCGGCCAGCATTGCGATAATGAAGATGATAACCAGAAACACGTGTGTGGCTTTGATATCTGATGTGAGTTTCTTAATCGCTTTGACGCAGTAGTCAGTTCCGCTTTTTACGCCGTTGACGAGAGCCTTCCTGAGGGGATAGACAATCAGGAGGCCTAACCAAATCAGAGGGAGCCACTTCGCGTAGCTTAAGAGTTGTCCACCCAAAATTGCCATGATTCTCCTTTTCCTTATTTTCAGCCAATTTCAGAATCGGCGTCTGTTACACTCGGATTAGTTTCAAGGTTAATATCGTCTTCTACATCGTCCTTTTTGGCGAGGCCGAACAACAGTATTATTCCGGTGATAATGCCAAGAGGAATAGCAATGTAGAGCAGGGGTAACTTCCCCATCCTTTCGAGAATCTCATCGGACAGGGTATATTTAGCTTTGTCTTTATCGTATTCAGTGGTTGCCGTACCGACTTGAAAATCGACTATTCTTGTCGTGTCAGCGGGGGACATATTCTCGCTCGTATAGGTGAGGAGATAGATCGAATAAACTTTGAGCGCAATTTCGTGGTATATATCTGTCAATTTTTCGCTGGAAGTAGTGAAATAAGCTTCGCCACCGAGTTCATCAGCAAATTCGCTCAAATAATCTGAGGTTATGAAGCCTGTTAGTAAGCCAAGAATTGTCAATGCTTGCGGTTGGTTCTGTTCGCTCAAACCAAGGCCTATTATATAAGTAGGAACCCCAGAATCTTTGCCCTTCTGGATAATCTGTCTTCGTGAATATCTCGAGGAGTTATCTTCTCCGTCGGTTAAGGCAATTATTGCTCTGATACCCGAGTGTTGCTGAATACTATCAATAGCTGTGCTTAAAGCGTCATAAAAAGCAGTAGCGCCGAATACTCGCATGCTTTGAAGTTCTCGGTTGAGTAATTCAATGTCATTTGTTAAAGGAGTAACGACATCAACTCCGTTCGAAAAGCCCACGATTAGAACCGAATCTTTGTCCGTATTCAAATTCTCCAGAAGTTTTGCGATTCCGCTCTGCGCGTTATAAAAAGCATTTGCAACTTCCATCGAACCAGAATGGTCAGTAACAAGCGCTATATTAACGGGCATCTCTTTCGAGAGAAGTTCGAATCTGATGATCTGGCAGGTGTCCACTTCTTCGATTACTGTCATGTCATCAGAAGTCAAGCCCCAGATAGGTTCCTTCTTTTGATTCTCTGCTCGGAAAATGACATCAACCCTTGGGAATTGTTCAGGGTTGATTTGGAGTGTCTTGAGCTCAATCGTATCTCCGGCTGTGATTCGTGTCTTTCTGACATCGACCGGCTGAGCTACCGATAATGAGCAGAGGAATAGGCCGAGTAGAATTAGAAGATTTTTCTCAATATTAATTTTTTTCATAGTGTTACTAAAATAATTCTTATGACTACCATGTCAAGAAAAATAATTACTCGATGCTCAGCCAGCCGTGCTTCTTCTCGTCTTTGTATTCGTCGTGCACGAGGGCAATCTCATCCTCCGACCCGCGAAATATCGTTTCGGTTATGCCGGGCGGTTCATCCACCCCGGCGGTCGAGACAAGCCCCGACCCTATTTCTTCTTCGCCGCTTCCCTGATAAGCGCCGTTCCGATAACGACGCGCTGTATTTGGTTCGTTCCCTCGTATATCTGCGTGATTTTCGCATCGCGCATCATTTTCTCGAACGGATATCTACGGTCGTAACCGTCCCCACCGAATATCTCGACGATGTTCGATGTAACCTCCATTGCGACATCGCTTGCGAACGCCTTTGCCATAGCGGAGATTTTGCTGATGTTCTTCTCGCCGGCATCAACCTGTGCGGCGATATCGTAAATCAACGCCCGGGCGGCCTCGATTTTTGTAGCCATATCGGCGAACATAAACTCGATGCCCTGGTTAGCCATAATAGGTTTACCGGCACGTGTTTTTTCATGGGCGAATTTTATCGCGGCGTCGAGTGCGCCCTGGGCGATACCGAGAGCCTGCGACGCCACACCCGGTCGGGACATATCGAACGTCTTCATAGCGACGACAAATCCCAGACCCTCGCGGCCGAGCAGGTTTTCCGCAGGAACGCGGCAGTCCTCGAAAATAAGCTCGCGGGTAGCGCTGCCGCGAATGCCCATCTTGTCCTCTTTTTTGCCATAACTGAACCCGGGGGTGCCGTCTTCGACGATAAACGCCGAAGACCCTCTCGGCCCTCTCGTTGGGTCGGTAACCGCAATCAAGCTGTATATTTTCGCTTCGCCGCCGTTGGTAATCCACTGTTTCGTGCCGTTGAGGATATAATGGTCACCGTCTTTCACGGCTCTCGTCCTGACGCCGCCTGCATCGGAGCCGGCCTCTGGTTCTGTAAGTGCAAACGCCGCAAGAGATTCGGCTTTCGCAACGCGGGAAAGGTATTTCTTTTTCTGCTCTTCGTTACCGTAAAGCAGAATCGGCATCGCTCCAAGGCCCGTCGCGGCGAAAGCCAACGCGATACCCCCGCAAACCCGCGAGAGTTCCTCGGTTACGATAGCCATTTCCGTAATACCGCCGCCGTAACCGCCGTATTCCTCGGGAATATAGACACCGAATAGATTCTCGTCGCGTAGCGCCTCCACAATCTCCCACGGGAATTCGCCGGTCTCGTGCCTGTCGTAATATTCGCGTATGGGGGTTATTACCTCCTCGGCGATACGCCGAGATTTCTCCTGAATCGCTTTTTGTTTTTCGGTAAATTGCGGCATAGTCAGTATTTGTTTTTAATTTATCGAGTAATTTTTTCGAGTGCTTCTTTCGAGGCCTTCTGCTCCGCAGCTTTTTTAGTTGGTCCGGAGCCACGACCTATCTCTTTACCCGCGACCGAAACGGCCGCCACAAAAGTCTTATTATGGTCGGGACCGTTCTCGCTAATTATCCTGTATTCGGGGCGTTTGCCGCGCGCTTGCAGATATTCGAGCAGTGTTCCTTTGAAATTAATATATTTTTCGGAGTTAAGTTGTTCGTCTCTGTCTGCGAGGTGTTTTTCTTCGACGAATTTTTTTGCTGCCTTGAATCCGCCATCTATGTAAATTGCTCCGAGGAGCGCCTCGTAGGCGTCGCTGAGGATAGACTGTTTTTCCCGCCCGCCGGTTTCCTCTTCCGATGCCGACAGGAGGATTTCACAGCCGAGGTCGAGTTCTTCGGCTCTTTGGGCGAGAAACTCACCGTTTACCAATAGCCTGCGCGATTCGGTCAGTTCGCCCTCGGTTCGACCGGGGAATTCTCGGAATAGATGCTCCGCAACCAGCAACCCAAGCACCGCATCTCCAAGAAATTCCAGTCGTTCGTTGGAAGCATTCAAGATAGCGTTTCCATCATCGAAACTCCACGAACGGTGGCGCAACGCGCGCTCGAGAAGCTCCGTATTCTTGAAACGATATCCGATTCGCCTTTCGAGCCGGGAAACGGGTTTTCCTCTTAAAAAGCGCACCTTCCCTATTTAAACTTCCTGAAAAGAAGGGAACAGTTGTGACCGCCGAAGCCGAAAGAGTTCGACATAGTCGCCGAAAGCTCGGTTTTTGTAGTCTCCGTAACGATTCGGACACCGCGGCAACCTTCATCGATATTCTCGAGATTTAAAGTGGGCGGTATGATATTATTCTGAAGAGCTTTGATAGTAACTATAGCCTCGACCGCGGCGGCAGCCCCCAGCAGATGACCCATAGCACTCTTGGTCGATGATATAAATGGTCCGTTTTTCCCAAAAAGTCTCTCGATTGCCCGGCATTCGGAAGCGTCCCCTACGGGAGTCGAAGTGCCGTGAGCATTAATATATCCAACTTCGTTCGGTTGCATTGCGGCATCTTCAATGCAAAGCTTCATTACGCGATATGCGCCTTCGCCGTCTTCGGGTGGAGCTGTAATATGAAAGGCGTCGGCTGTAGCGCCGAATCCCGCAACCTCCGCATAAATTTTCGCTCCGCGAGCTTTTGCATGTTCGGCTTCTTCGAGTATAAGCACCCCCGCGCCCTCCCCCATAATGAATCCGTCGCGGTCGGCGTCGAAAGGCCGGCTGGCTCTGTCGGGTTCGTCGTTTCGGACAGTCATAGCGCGGTTGGCGCAGAACCCTGCGATAGATATCGGGATAATCGGCGCTTCACTGCCCCCTGTTAACATAATATCGGCACGGCCATTGCGAATAGCATCGAGGGCGCAGCCGATAGCGTGCCCCGCCGAAGCGCAGGCACTAACTGTTGTGTAGTTGACACCCTTGAAACCGTATTTTATTGCGAGAAGTCCCGGGGCCATATCGCCTATCATCATAGTTATGAAGAACGGCGAAACGCGCCGCGGACCGCGTTCGAGAAAAACCCTTACTTGATTCTCAAATGTGCCTATTCCGCCGATACCGGAACCTAATATTATCCCCGCTTTTTCGCAGTTTATACTGTTTGGGTCGAGGCCACTATCTTTTATAGCCTCGTCAGCCGCCCAAATCGCATACTGCGCAAATGGGTCGGTGCGGCGCGCTTCTTTTGGGTCCATTAATTCGGTGATGTCCCAATCGTCGGGAAGTTCCGCGGCGAGTTGGGTAGACATTCCCGACGGGTCCCAACGAGAAATACGGCGGACACCGGAACGACCCTCTAAAAGGGCCGCCCATGTCGAATTAACGTCTTTCCCGAGAGGAGACAACGCGCCGAGGCCCGTGACCACAACGCGACGTTCCATAATTATCCTTCTTGTTTGTTCTGGATATAATTTATGGCGGCGCCGACCGTTGCTATACTCTCTGCATCGCTGTCGGGAATTTCGATTCCGAATTCCTCCTCGAAAGCCATTACTAACTCGACCTGGTCGAGGCTATCGGCGCCGAGGTCGTCGACGAAATGGGCGTCGTTCCCCACCTGTTCTGATGTTACGCCCAGCTTTTCGATAATTATCTCTTTAACCCTGTTATCGATTGACATCAATCCCTCCTTCTTGTGGTTAAAATAGCCACTGATTAGCGTCAAAGGTTTGAGACACCTATCTTCCTGATACCTGTGTCGTCCTCGTGTAAAATAGTATTTATTCGCGCGATTTCTTTTCGGATTTCCCGCAATCTCCTCGGGTTCTTAAGAGTCGAAATAGCGACCTGCATCCGAAGGTTGAAATGCTCTTCTTCTAATTCATGTTTCCGTTGCGCCAGTTCGTCGCGGCTCATTTCCCTTAATTGCCACGTTTTAGTGGTGCTCATAGGACACCTCCCGGAGTTCTGTCCCTCGTAACGAAACGGACTTTTATAGGCAACTTCCGGGCGGCCAACTGAAGCGCCCTTTTCGCTACCATTTCCGTAACACCAGAGACCTCGAACATAATCCTCCCGCGTTTTACAACAGCTACCCAGTGGTCCGGGGCACCTTTGCCCTTGCCCATTCTCGTTTCGGCTGCAGTCTTAGTAACGGCCTTATGAGGGAATATATTTATCCAGACCCGCCCAGCACGCTTCATATAACGGGTCATAGCGACTCGCGCCGATTCTATTTGGTTCGATGTAATCCAGCCGTTCTCGAGTGCTTTCATTCCGTAATCGCCAAAAGCGAGCCGGTTACCGCGGTTGGCCGCTCCTCTATTTTTACCTCGTTGAGGTTTGCGGTATTTCGTGCGCTTGGGCATTAACATAATTCTCTCCTGACTGGACTATTTCTTACGGCGGGTTTTGCGTTTTGGTTCTCTTTTACGACCCGACGGTCTTCTGGAGCCGGTTTGTTGTTTCTGACGCTTCTCTTCGGAAAAGCTCCTTTCCCAGTATTCGGACATCCCACCCAACACCTCTTTATTGAATATCCAGACTTTTACACCGACACATCCGGCGGTCGTGTGAGCCGTCGCTTTGGCGAAATCGATATCCGCCCTTAACGTATGCAATGGGATTCGCCCCTCTTTGTATTCTTCGGCGCGAGCGATTTCGGCTCCACCCAACCGTCCGCCGCACTTGATTTTTATACCCTGCGCGCCAAGCCGCATAGCGGACTGAATAGCCCTCTTCATCGCCCTCCGGTGCGATACCCGACCCTCTATCTGGGATGCGACATTTCTTGCAATAAGGGTAGCATCGACCTCGGGCCGACGGATTTCGAGGACATTTAGCTGAATCTCCTTATCGGTAAACGTTTCGAGTTTGGTTTTGAATTCTTCTACTCTCTGGCCACCTTGTCCAATAACCACTCCGGGTCTAGCCGTATAGACATTTATCGTAACCCGCCTAGGGCTGCGTAAAATCTCGATTGTCGAGACATCGGCATCGTCGAGTTCCTTGCTAATAAACCTCCGGAGCTTGATATCCTCGAGGAGATTATCGCGATATGCCTTTTTCCGCGCGAACCATTTCGAGTTCCAGGTGCGAATTATGCCCAATCTTAAGCCTGTGGGATGTGTTTTTTGTCCCAAATTATCCTCCGGTTCTACTCTTTTATACGGTCGAGTTCGATATAAATATGACTTGTTCTATGCTTGAAAGGCTTGACTCTTCCCTGTGCGCCCGGTTTGAACCTCGCCATAGACGGCCCGCCGTTAATCTCGATTTTAGAAACGACCAGCTCGTCTTCATGAATGGGGGATTCCTCCTGGTTTATCGCGTTTGCGACAGCGCTTTTTAAGGCCTTTTCGATAAATTTTGCAGCGCGTTTATTTATAAAAGGCAACATTCGCATAGCGTCTTCTGCCCTTTTGCCACGTATTTCATCGGCGACAATACGGAGTTTATAGGGCGATATTCGAAGAAATCTTGCCTGTGATTTGGCAATCATAATCGTAACCTTTAATCTTTACGTTTAGTTTCCTTGGCTTTTTTCCCGCCGTGACTCCTGAAAATACGAGTATGCGCGAATTCGCCGAGCTTATGACCTACCATATTCTCCGAGATATAAACGGGGATAAACTTATGACCGTTATGAATAGCGATAGTATGTCCGACAAATTCTGGCGCGATAGTGCTTCGGCGCGCCCAGGTTTTTACTACCTTTTTCTCACCGCGGTCGTTCATAGCTTCGATTTTTTCAAGAAGCTTCTCGTCGATATAGGGTCCTTTTTTTAGCGATCTCGCCATTTACCCTCCAGCTATTATTTGCGTCGTTTGACTATGTCTTTGTTCGATTTTTTATGTTTTTTTCTTGTTTTGTATCCCTTGCACGGTTGTCCCCAGGGGGTTACAGCTTGTTTATACCCTTTCACGCGCCCTTCACCACCACCGTGCGGGTGGTCGATAGGGTTCATCGCTACACCTCGGACACCGGGACGACGACCTTTCCAGCGGCTCGCTCCGGCTTTACCATAGGTGATGTTATCGTGGTCGAGGTTCCCCACCTGACCTATAGTAGCGTAACAATCGCCCGAGAACATACGGATTTCGCCGGAGGGCAGTTTCACCGAAACAGATTTGCCTTCACGGCTGGTAATCTGCGCGGCAGCTCCTGCCGACCTGACTATCTGCGCACCCTTGCCGGGCTTAAATTCGATGTTGTGCACCCTCGTTCCGACCGGTATCCGGTTCATCGGCATAGCGTTTCCCGGGCGTATTTCGGCTGAAAGTCCACTCATAAGTTTATCGCCTGTTTTAACGCCTGCGGGCGCGAGAATGTATCGTTTCTCTCCATCCGCGTAAACCAATAAGGCAAGAAATGCCGAGCGGTTAGGGTCATACTCGATAGCTTTTACCGTCGCTGGAACTCCGTCTTTATCGCGCTTAAAATCGACTATTCTTATACGACGCTTATTGCCGCCGCCTCTATGCCTTACCGTCACTCGACCTTTATTGTTTCTCGCGCTGACCCGTTTCGCTTTTTTCAGAAGTTGTTTCTCCGGCTTTTTACCGGGAGTCAACTCGTCGTAGGTCAGAGTCTCCCGTGTTCTTAGCGAGGGTGTATTAGGTCGATATTTCTTAATACCCATAATAGTCTCCGATGAATAACAATCCCTTATAATCCTTCGAATATGCTTATCGATTCGCCGGGAGCGAGCTTAATCATAGCTTTTTTCCAGGATGAACGTCTGCCCGTCGTTCGTCCGCGCGTTTTGGGTTTCCCCAAGTAATTTGCGGTTCGGACATCGGTTACATGGACCTTGAAAAGGTCCTCGATACTTCTGCGTATATCCTCTTTCGAGGCATCGCGGGCAACTTTGAAAGTATATGTATTCTCTTTCTCGACCGCTTTATTGATTTTTTCTGTAAGGAGCGGGTGGACTATTATTTTCCTCGGGTCTTTCATTTCGAACATAGCTCCTCTATTTTGGGTAAAGCCCCGCTGATAATAATTATGGAATCGGCCGAAAGGGCATCGTAAGGATTAAGTTCTCCGGTAAAAGTTACGCGAACTCCCGGGAGGTTATTCCCTGCCCGAACAAGTCCGGGCTCCGAAGCGGTCGTAACGATAAGGACCTTATTCCCGAGAAGCTCGGCCTCCCGAAGCACCGATTTCAACGCAGCCGTTTTGTGTGTTTTCGTATCGATATCCTCAATTATATAAATCTCACTTTCGGCAACTCTCGACGACAGAACCGAAGCAAGCGCGAGTTTCCGCATTTTCCTTGGGAGTCTTTTTCTGCTTCCACCCGGTCGAGGTCCGAATGTTATCCCACCGTGCCTCCAGAGCGGGGAACGAATCGAACCTACTCGCGCCCGTCCGGTGCCTTTTTGACGCCACGGTTTCCTGCCTCCGCCGGAAACCTCGTTGCGGGTTTTTGTTTTCCGGGTACGTTGATGTTGCCTATCCAGATAATACTCTAAATATTGATGGACTATACCGGGGTTAGGTGTAATCCCGAATGCGTTTTCGGGGAGGTCGGTATCACCGACCCGTTTTCCTTCCCTGTCTAATAACGGTGCCCTGGGCATTTCGGTTACCTCTTCTTTACAATAATATAGCTGCCGCGCGCGCCGGGTGTTGCGCCCTTTACAATAATAAGATTATCTTCGGCATCTATACGAATAATTTCGTTACCAGATTGCGTTACTTTTGTCCCGCCCATACGGCCGGCCATGTTCATACCTTTGAAAACTCTCGACGGCGACGAGGACTGACCGATAGACCCTGGAGAGCGCCATTTATTAGACTGCCCGTGCGATTTCGGTCCGCCCTTAAAACCATAGCGTTTGCGCCCACCCTGAAATCCTTTGCCCTTTGAAACGCCCGTAAGGCTAACCTTATCTCCCTCGTTGAACATCTCTACGGTCAAAACCTGACCGACTTCGAAGTTCTCGATATCGCTTGCGCGTATCTCCCTGAGTTTTTTATAGACTTTGGTTCCGGCTTTCTTAAAATGGCCCAAAACCGGTTTCGAGACTTTTTTCTCCGTAGGTTCGAATCCAAGCTGTAACGCGGTATAACCGTCGCGTTCTCTGGTTTTAACCTGAGTAATCTCGCACGGGCCCGCCTGAATAATAGTTACCGGTATCGCGCGGCCATCCTCCGCGAAAAGCAAAGTCATTCCAATTTTTTTCCCGATAAGTCCTATCATCTTCTCTCCAATTTCACGGCGGCTTTACATCCAATTTATACTACTATTTCAATATCCACGCCGGCAGGAAGCTCGATTTTCATCATAGCGTCCACTGTTTCCTGGCTCGCTTCGAGTATATCGACAAGCCTTTTGTGCGTGCGAACCTCGAATTGCTCGCGACTTTTTTTATCGACATTTGTGCTGCGCAAAACAGTATATACCCTTCTGTGGGTTGGCAAAGGGACAGGCCCCGATATTTTTGCGCCCGTCCGGCGAGCTGTTTCGACTATCTCCGCAGCCGACCTGTCGAGAATCACATGGTCGTAGGCCTGCAGCTTTATTCTTATTCGCTGGGCCATTCTACCTCCTTGGCGTTGTTATCTGAAAAACACAAAAAATAAAAACAAACATAATAACTCCCCTTCCTTTTCCGGGAACGCTCTCTTATTTCGAGCCTCTACCCTTTCGGTTTCGACTCTCAAGACGTCCGCAGCAGAAAAAGCCTGACGAAAATAAAGACTTAAACACCCTTTGTCAAGGATAAAAATCAAAAGAAGTGTCTCATAATAACCTCTCGAACAGAATTTAGCTTGACTGTCCTGTATCTACGGCTATCTTTCTCTCGTTATGAAAAATAAACGCGTTTTAGTAGCGCCCTCTATTCTCGCCGCAGATTTCTCGCAACTTCGCGTGGATGTTTGTCTTGCCGAGCACGCAGGTGCAGACATGCTCCATCTCGATATAATGGATGGCCATTTTGTCGATAATATTTCCTTTGGCCCCGATATCTCGAAAATCGCTATATCGGGTTCTAAACTACCAGCCGAAGCGCATCTTATGGTCCGCGAACCTCTTAAATGGGCAAAAAAATTCAAGGAAATAGGCTGCGAGTATATCACCTTTCACGATGAAGCGGTTAGAAAATCGCCAAAAAGCTCACCGAATCTCGAAGATGCGATTCGGGTTGCAGAAGAGATACGAAAAGAAGGAGCTAAAGTCGGGATTTCCTATAACCCAGACAACGACCTTTCTACTCTCCCGGGAATCATCAGATATATCGACCTCGTTCTCATTATGACCGTCTATCCGGGGCGCGCCGGGCAAAAATTCCTCGAAGAAGGTTTCCTAAACCTTAAGAAAGCCGCATCTATCCGGGATAAAGAAAGCCCCCGAGTGCTATTGGCGGTCGACGGCGGTATTAACCTCGATACGGCCCCTAAAGTAATAGCGGCCGGCGCGGATATACTCGTGATGGGTTCGGCGTTCTTCGAGGCCGATGATTATGCCGATATTATCAGGAAGATAAAAGCGATATAAACGGTTTTCGATAAATCCGATTATTCAAAAAAACCGGTTTTTTCCGCGATAAAACTTGACATTCCGGCACTTGCTACCTTAAATTAATATTTTTCACTAATTACCGAATAACTTAGATATAGATAGGAGAAACTATGCCCAAAACAAGCGCCCGCGCGGCGAACGTGCCCCCGTCGCCGATAAGAAAGCTCGTGCCGTTTGCCGAAGCCGCGAAAAAGGCCGGCAAGAAGGTGTATCATATCAATATCGGCCAGCCAGATATCGAAACGCCTGAATCCTTTTGGAAAGCTATCCGAGAGTATCCGTCCGATGTGCTCGCTTACGGCAACGCGCGCGGAATCCCGAGCTATGTCGAGAGACTTGTAAAGTATTACCGGGGAAACAACATCGACGTTACGCCGGACGATATAATCGTAACCACCGGCGGCAGCGAGGCTATCGTTTTCACTATGATGACAATCTGCGACCCCGGCGACGAGATTGTCGTGTTCGAGCCGTTCTATCCGAACTACAACGGCTACGCGGCGATGGCGGGGATAAAACTCCGTCCGGTAACGACCGACCCGGAGGAGGGTTATCATCCGCCGAACGCGGAAATTATCGAGCAGGCGATAAACGAACGGACGCGGGCGATACTTGTTTGCTCACCGAACAACCCGACCGGCACCGTCCTGACGCGCGCGGAACTGGAGGCTATCGCCGAACTGGCAAATAAGCACGACCTTTACGTAATCTCCGACGAGGTCTATCGGGAGTTTATTTACGAGGGCGCGCACACGAGCGTGATGCATATCCCCGAACTACGCGACAGGGCGATTATTATGGATTCGATAAGCAAAAGGTTCTCGATTTGCGGAGGTCGAATCGGCTGTGTCGTATCGAAAAACGCCGATATTATCGACAACGTGTGGCGGATGGCACAGGCGCGGCTCTGCCCGCCGACTATGAGCCAGATAGGCGCTCGGGCCGTCCTCGAGAACCTGACCGACGACTATTTCCCGACAATGAAAGAAGAATACAAAATTCGCCGCGACGTTACGCTCGAGGAGATTGCAAAGATAGACGGCGCATTCTGTAAAAAACCGGCGGGCGCGTTCTACATTATGGTTAAATTCCCTGTCGATAATATCGAGGATTTCGCCAAATGGCTGCTGACCGATTTCGAGTCGAACGGCGAGACGACGATGATAGCGCCCGGCCCGGGATTCTACGCCACACCGGGTCGTGGCATAAACGAGGCCCGATTGGCATACGTTCTGCAAGAACGTGATATGCGCCGCGCGGTGCAGATTCTTGGTGAGGGGATAAAAGTATATAAACAAAGGTAAGAAAACCTTCCCTTCGACAATATCAGAGAACGGAATGAAATAACCCGGTTGTTGAGCTTGTCGAAACGACCGATAAGGAAAAATATGATAGACGGCTTGAAAATCAAGGACCTCAAAGTCATTCCCGATGCCCGCGGGCGGCTGATGGAAATCCTCCGCAGCGACGACGAGATTTTCGAGAAATTCGGGCAGGTGTATATCACAACGACGCTGCCCGATATCGTGAAGGCATGGCACTATCATAAAATCCAAACCGACAATTTCGCCTGTGTCCAGGGGACGATACAGGTCGCGCTTTTCGACGCTCGCGAAAATTCGCCGACATTCGGCGAGATAAACGAGTTCTTTATCGGCGTGCATAATCCGAAGATGTTCTCTGTCCCGCCGGGGGTGTATCACGGCTGGAAATGCGTAGGCATCGAGGAAGCGATAATCGTTAATATCCCGACCGAACCGTATAATTACGAAAAGCCCGACGAGTATCGCCTCTGCTGGGACGACCCGTCGATACCTTACGATTGGACGAAACGGAACGGGTGAGAAGGGAATGTAAAAGCGCAAATGTCAAATACAAAAAACAAAGGTCGTTACGAGGAGCATTCCGACGAAGCAATCTCAAAAATCTGTTTAACACGATAGAATTGCCGCGCTCTCATCGGTCGCCCACAATGATATTCCGAGTCGCTACCACGAAAGCGGACGGTATGGCGTGGAACGGAGGAGCGCATAGCGCATAACGCATAACACGTAACGCATGACACATGACGCATGACACATGACACATGACACATGACGCATGACTAACAAAATCCTCATAACCGGCGCGGCCGGCTTTATCGGCTCGAATTTCGTCAGATACATTCTGGCGGAAGGGGATTACGACGAGATTGTCGTCCTCGATGCCCTGACCTACGCGGGCAATATGGATAATCTCGAAGACGCAATCGACGACCCGCGGCTGACGTTCATACGTGGCGATATCGCCGATGCCGAGATGGCTTTTAAAGCTATGGACGGATGCCGTTATGTCGTTAATTTCGCCGCGGAGACGCATGTCGACCGTTCGCTGTCCGCTGCGAACCCGTTTCTTCATACAAATATTATGGGGACTTATGTCCTTCTGGAAACAGCGCGAAAAACGAGGCCCGAAAAATTCCTGCATATCAGCACCGACGAGGTTTATGGCCCGATGTTGAACGGCTCGGCGACCGAGGATAGTCCACTTAGGCCGTCGTCGCCGTATTCCGCCAGCAAGGTCTCTGCGGACGCCCTTTGCAACGCCTATCGGGTCAGTTTCGATGTTCCGACGCTCCTCGCACGCCCCGCGAATAATTACGGGCCTTATCAATATCCCGAAAAGCTAATTCCTTTCTTCGTAAAAAGGGCGGTAGCCGGCGAGAGTTTGCCGGTCTACGGCGATGGCCGCCAGCAACGCGACTGGCTCCACGTTCTCGACAACTGCAGGGCGATAAAACTTATAATCGAAAAGGGGAAGCCGGGCGATATCTATAATATCGGCGCGGATAATCATCACCAGAACATAGACATCACGCGAAAGATACTGAAAATCCTCGGCTTACCCGAAAGTCGTATCGAGTTTGTAACCGACCGTCCCGGACACGATTTCCGCTACGCTATCGATTCGACTCGAATTAAAAGCCTCGGCTGGGAGCCGCAAATCCCGTTCGAGGATGGTTTCGCCGATACGGTCAACTGGTTCGCAGGACGTTTTGGAGGTGCTTTATGAAAAAAACCCCCGGGAAATACGTAATAATACTTTCATCTATCCTATTATTCGTTGCCCCGCTGGTCGCTCAGGGCCTACAACAGAACCTGCTTCAGGAGATAAAACAGGGTTCCCAATCCACAGGAGTGCGCGGCAGCAGGATATCTCTCGAGGAAGAACTCCGCAGCGATATAAAGAAAAAACAACAGGAAATTACGAAACTAACCGAGTATGTCCCTCTCGAGGGCGCTGTCGACGAAAACGAATATATCGTCGGCCCGGGAGACCTATTCGCTATCAGTATCACCGGCGGTGTCGAGGAGCAATATATGCTTCCCGTTGGGGCCGACGGTTTCCTCGTTTTACCATATACATCCGGGGTTAAAATAACCGGAATGAAACTCGCCGACGCCCGGGCGGAAATAATCGCCAGCCTTTCCAGGGTGTTTCGCGAAAAAAATCTTACGGTATCTCTGGTTGGCGCGAGGGTTTTTATCGCCCATATAACGGGACATGTGGCCGCTCCGGGAGGTTATGCGTTTACCGCTGCGGACAGAATCTATTCGGCTATCGAAATGGTCGGAGGGCGTCTCCCGACAGCCGATTTATCCAGAGTTCACGTGTTTCGCGGCGATGACACCCTATATTTCGACCTGACGCGCTACGTCTCCCACGGCGATATCGAACAGAACCCATATTTACGCGACGGCGATATCGTTTTCATACCCGGATACGAGCCAGGTGCGCCGTGGGTGTTCATCTCCGGTGGCGCGTATTCCGACGGTATCGTGCAGATTGAACCCGGAGAAGATATCACCCACCTTATCGAGAAAATCGGTGCCGACCGCGAGAAAACGGACCTCGGCAATATCGCCCTGATAAGAAATGGCGAGGAATACTCTGTGAACTTGCTCGCCCCCGACGAGCCGGTTCGTTTGGCAAGAGGGGATAGCATCTATATTCCGGTATTCCCAGATTCGGTATATGTAGGCGGGAGAGTTATGCGGGGTGGCTCTCAACCGTATTCGCCCGGAACAGACTATATGGCCTATATCGCTATGGCGGGCGGTATCGCAAAAGAGGGTTCGATACGGCGCGTGTCGATTATAAGGTCGGGCAAAAAGATGAGCCCTAAAAAAGCCGGGGTGATTCAAAGGGGAGACGTTATTATGGTCGGAACATCGACGTTCTATGTGATGACCGAGTGTATCAAGGGGTTCGGCGAGATAGCCAGCCTCGCAACAGCAATCTATGTGATTGGATTCAGGGACCAATAATGGAAAACGAAAAACAATACTGGTGGCTCTGGGACCTTCTATCCAGATGGAAACTGCTGGTCTTTCTACCGCTGATTTGCGCCGTGGCCGCTTTCTGGATAACCCACTTTTTCGTTCCAAAATGGTATAAAGCCGAAGCCGAAATAATGCCCCATTTTAGAAGCGAATCCGGAATGGGCGCTATGGCTAATCTTGTTACGGGCATAATGAGCTTAAGCGGCGGCGGCGATTACGCTCTCCCTATGATGGTTACTCCGTCCGATTTATGGGCCGCTCTCGTTAAATCCAACGCTATCATAGATACCTTGATATGTGAATTCGAACTCGGGGCGAGATATGGGAAAAATATCCGCGAGGAAATCCGCGATGAAGTGAAAAGTCATATCGAAACCGAGGTCACGGGCGAGGGTATATTGATAATCAGCTACGAGGACAAAAGCCCAGAGTTCTCGGCGCTGGTTACAAATGCTATCGTCGAGAATCTGGATAATATCAACCGAAACCTGAGAACCGGCGCCGCAAGCGCCTCGAGGGAATTTATCGAAGAGCGCCTTAAGGAAACCGAAACTGCTCTGGCAAAAGCGGAATCGCTTCTAGCAGCTTTTCAGAAAGAACACGGTGCCGTTTCGCTCGAGGACCAGACACGCGTCGCTATCGAGAATGCCGCTCAACTTAGGGCCGAATTGCTGATAGCCGAGGTCGAACTGGGAATACTAACCTCGAGCCGCAAAGGCGCACACAGCGAGGTCGAGGATATCCGCAACCGAATTAGAATACTGAAAAACCAACTCGAAGGTATTAAAACGGGCGAGGGCATCGAGGAACCGTTCGGCTTGATGGAAATACCCGAACTGGCACTGGAATACGCAAGGCTCTTCCGTGAGCTTACTATTCAGGAACTACTCTACGAATACCTTACGCAACAATACGAACAGGCCCGAATCGAAGAGAAAAAGGACATACCGATTCTGCAGGTTCTTTCAAAAGCGAAAGTGCCGCAGAAAAAGGATAGGCCGAAACGGGCGGTTATCGCTATACTAACCCTGTTCGGCGTTTTTATATTGACCTGTTTATGGACAGTCGGCGCAGGCGCTCTCGAACGGATGAGAACGAACAACCCCGACGATTACGCACGGCTTGTCCGCATACTCGGAGGCAAAAAGAAATCCAGAAAACTGCCGGAGAAAACCGAAAATGAAGGTTCCTTTACTTGACCTGACACGCCAATATCAACAACTCAAAGACGAAATCGAGCCGCAAGTTCTTTCCGTCTTGCAGTCGGGATGGTATATTCTCGGGCCACAGGTCGAGGCTTTCGAAAAAGAAACAGCTGGATATATCGGTTCGGAATATGCGGTCGGACTGAACTCTGGAACCGACGCGCTGCGGATTGCACTGAGTGCGCTTAATATCGACCCGGGCGACGAGGTTATCACATCGGCATTCAGCTATTTCGCCACCTGCGAGGTTATCTCCGAAATCGGCGCTTCGGTGGTTTTTTGCGATATCGACCCCCACACTTTTAATATCGACCCCGACGATTTCGCCCGCAAAATTACCTCGAAAACGAAAGCCGTTATCCCGGTGCACATTTTCGGCCAACTTTGCGAGATGGACAGGATTATGGTTATCGCCCGCGATAGAGGAATCCCCGTTATCGAGGACGCCTGTCAGGCCATCGGCGCGGCAGGGCCACCCGGGAAAGCCGGTTCCATCGCCGACATCGGAACGTTCAGCTTTTTCCCAAGCAAGAACCTCGGCGCCGTCGGGGACGGAGGGCTTTTGACAACGAACGACCCCGATATCGACGCTATCGCGCGTTCGCTCAGAATGCACGGCACCAGAAACGACCGCTATCGCCACGAAACTCTCGGCTATAACAGCCGCCTCGATGAGTTGCAGGCCGCGATTCTCCGCATCAAACTGCGCTATCTCGACGAGTTCAACGAGAAACGCAGAACGCACGCATCGGCATACAACGAGATTTTCAACGAAATCGACGGCATCGAGCCGCCGGTCGAACTGCCGGACTATAAACACATATATCATCAATACACGGTTCGCATCACCGGCGGCAAACGGGACGCAGTTTTCGAGTCGCTAAAAGCCGAGGAAATCGGCTGTGCGATATATTACAAAGTCCCGTTACATAAACAACCGGCATATAACGGCAAGTTCGATAATATACACCTGCCTGTTGCGGAGAAGGCCGCCGAAGAGGTTCTCTCTTTGCCGGTTTTTCCGGAGATGACTGTCGAGGAGCGTGGTATGGTCATTGATGCGGTCATAAAAGCGGTAAAGTAACCGATGAGATATTACTTGACCTTCACTATTTTCTTTCTACTATCCACCGTCTTCGCCGAAGATACCGCCGATACCTCATATTCCGGCCCGCCGAGGATAATCGCCGAGATGGGTCTCCCGCAAATGCCCGATACTCTCATTTTTGCGAGGTCCGATTCGGCGCTTATGCAATATGGCTGGTCGGTCAGATTGCGCCTTTTCCCGGACAGCAGCGTAACCCCCGATATATTCAGCCTATCTTTGAAATATGTCGAGGAACCCGGCGAGGGGACGTTCGAGGCGCACTATCTAAGGGCTTGCGAATGGGGATTAGAAAGGCTCGGCAGGGAACGCTCTTTTTATCGCATCGGCGATATGACGCTCGCCGAGTCCGATTCGAGCCTGCTTATGTCCGCGGTTATTAATCCCGCTTTCCTGAAAGATATCGACTCGGTGCAGGTCTATGGTGTTACCGACCTCGTTCGCAAGGAGGGTTACCTGCTTCGCGATATGACCGATTACGGCCCACTCGGCAAAAAAATCCGCGACCCTGTCGGCGATATGAACGACAGCCGGTTCGACATCCGGTTCGTGAAAGCGGAGATAATCGGTTTGCCGTAGAGGTGGATTACATGCGCCCCTGTCATTCCAGCAAAAGCGGAAATCCAGGGGTGGCGGCACGGACGGGAATATTCCTTGATACCTGCCGGCTTGACCATTTATGTAACCTCTGAAATTATTGGAGGGTTGGATGATGTTGTCGTCTGATGTAAGAAGCATTGGGGGGATTGCGACATAGCGCCGGAAGCCGACACTGCAAACAACATCTCCTCGATGATGCGTGCGACGGGTTATCCTGCGGCAATCGAGGCGAAAATGATTCCCGTCGGCGAGATTACCGAGAAAGGTGTTGTCGCACCCGAAGATGCCACTCCCGCTGACCTCTATCACAAATTCATCCCGGAACTGAAGAAACGAAACATCGAAATCTTAGAAGAGATGACGACGATGGAGTAGTTGGAAAGGTTATCGGCTATCGGTATTTGGTAGTCGGTTATCGGTGTCCGTCCGCTAAAGCAAACAGCAATGAAAAACCAGACTTAAGTCGGGTGTTGCCTCAAACCTAAACCGCAAAGCCCCCATTTTGGGAGAATTTTTCTTGTGTCAGCATTGCTTTTCCATTAGATTATGATAGGAAAATTGAATTGTAAAGTCTAACTTGTCGTGGGGCTTCTCGCTAATAATGATGAAATTTCGAAGAATCTGCGCGAAATCCGCGACATTATGGCGCACGAGGCGGCTCGCGGCGCGAGGGAAAGATAAGGCACTTTTGCCTTCGGTTTTCATCTTTCGTCCATACGGGATAAGTTCTTGTCCTTATGGAAGAAGCTCCGGTCCTTGTGGACAAACGATGAGCCAGAAAGGTGGGAGTGCTGTAAGTTCTTGTAATTATGAGAGATAAAAAAATGCAACAGCGTGCTTTAGCCTGCTGAAACAAAAAACAATGAGGTTTGAAATGAGAACCGCAATGATTTTTTCGCTGGCGGTGGCGCTCGCCATTGTGCTGCTCATCGGCTGTGGCGATGACAACGGAACCAATAATGGAAACGGAGATGATAATCATGATCAAGAAACCGGTCTGGCTGTTGAAATATCCCCCGATTCAGTTGTAGCTATTTGGTGTGATTGGTATTCCGAATGGAAATATGTATTTTCAATATATATAAACGAGGAAACTGGCAGTAATGTTTCTTTATATGAAATTAAATGTACTCTAAAAACATCAAGCGAGTTGGTATACCAAGATTTTACATTTTCCCCATATCCTACTCGCATGGATGTGTTCTTCTTTGTTGAATCTGGGGGAAGCGGTCATTTCAGAATTTTTGGTGAATCCCCTCAAGCTGATACTTTACCTGACATTGAAGAAGAAGGTAGTCTGGGATTTCATATAAGCCCGACATCATTACCAGCAAATTCACAGCAGAGAATAGACGCTTATATATACGACCCGATTGGATACGATGGATATGTCCTGCAAATTGAGTTTAAAGGCACTACTACCAGTTTAGATACAGTATATGGTTCAGGAAACGCTGTATTGACAATTCCATAGGTGTGATGCCTGCGGCAAATGGTGTAACGGAACAGCGCCCAATCCGTTCAATTCCTCTGTCGCCATCAACGCGCCCACGGGAGCGGAAATAGAGATATACGACATAACAGGGTCTAGGGTCTGGGGTTTAGGGTCTAGTTCCAGCCCCGCCCAAACAAACGGTGTGAATGAAGGGGGTAGACCCTATACCCTAAGCCCTATACCCTGTTCAGTCATCTGGCAACCAGACCAATCAATCGCATCGGGAATATATTTGGTGAAAGCACGGATGGTAGACGGTTTGACAACAACGAAACGTATTGTGTTAATCAAATAATCAGGAGTTTTATCATGCGTAATATTATTATTTTTTCGCTGGCGCTGACGCTTGGGGTGGGGGTGTGCGGAGCAGATTCCGGCGATACTGTTTTTGTCAACTATGGCACAACATCGACACTCGATGGGGTCATATTACCAGGCGAATGGGATGACGCGTCTACTGTAACATTTTTCGGCTATGGCGGTATTACTATCACCAGCTATTTTAAGCATAATGGCGTAGATACGCTTTACATCGCACAAGATGTTCCTGATTTGAATCATGGCGACCAGGCTCTTCTTTGGTTCGATACCGCTCACAATGGTGGAGCAACTCCGCAGACAGACGACTATCGGCTGAGCGGATACTATATTGATTTCCCGGGATTTGATGGTGAAGTGCAAGGAACAGGAAGTTCCTGGGGAGGCTGGATAGACCCATCCGGGTGGATTTCCGCCAGCACGGGAATAGGTTGGAGCGATGACCACGGGCAAATTGAGTTTGCAATTAGTTTCTCTAAGTTGGGAATCTCACCCGGTGTGCCAGGCGCATTGGGATTCATGGTAGGCTTTGGCGACAACCCCGATGAAGCCGATTGGTGGCGCTATCCATCAGGTGGTGGGCACACAAATCCGAGCAGTTGGGCGGATATTGTTTCCTCAGATAACTGGATGAGCATAAATGATAAAACCGATATCAAACCGATAAATCTCACTCTCACCGCATATCCGAATCCGTTCAATTCCTCCTGCATAATCACCGCGCCCACGGGAGCGGAAATAGAGATATACGACATAACAGGGTCTAGGGTCTGGGGTTTAGGGTCTTGTTCCAGCCCCGCCCAAACAAACGGTGTGGATGAAGGGGGTAGACCCTATACCCTAAACCCTATACCCTGTTCAGTCATCTGGACACCCGGCCAGTCTATCGCATCGGGAATATATCTCGTAAAAGCGAGAACCTCGGACGGGCGGATAGTTAGTAGAAAGGTTGCTTATTTAAAATAACAAAATTGCCCCCCTTACTTAATAGAAAATCCTTGACTTTTTCTGCTTCAGGACTAAACTATCTTTATCTGAGAGAACACACGTAGGCAGGTCGTGGGTTATGCAATCGCTTTTGGTCGTGCGGTGAGTAATTTTACATTTTACATTTCGATTTTTACATTATTCCTGGGCCTGTAGCTCAGTTGGTTAGAGCGCACGCCTGATAAGCGTGAGGTCGAGGGTTCAACTCCCCCCAGGCCCATTTTTATTCTTATCCCGACCGAAGCCCGCTTCGGTCGGAAGAGGAGGCGACAAGCGGAATAGTAGCGTTCGAGCTTGCTCGGATACGGATATGTAGCGCGGTCGCCGACGTGGGGACGTAGCTCAGCTGGGAGAGCGCGGGCTTTGCAAGCCTGAGGTCGTGGGTTCGAATCCCATCGTCTCCATAATTAGATAGTCCTTCTTTTATGTAACGGTTTGTTTAAACCCGATATTGCTACCCAAATAAGCGTAAAATAGGGTTTTTGTCGCCTTGTATAATCTAACCGCAATTCAAAAACGCTTGGAAGGAGTCGTTATGCAAAACAAAGAAGCCGATTTAGCGGGACCTGGAGTCAGCACCTACGAGGAAGTAGAAAAAATACTACCTACCGATTACGAACCGGTTCTCCCGCCGCTTAAACGGATGAAGGCGCTTTTCGAGGTAAAAAAATACATCGAAGAAAACCTGTGTAAAGAACTCAATT
>Ga0180301_10000780_pt1 | contig 24972 bp, 21 predicted proteins | sample GuaBasSediGuay16_FD_121797 | JGI IMG/M metagenome (GOLD analysis project Ga0180301, IMG submission 121797) | Subseafloor sediment microbial communities from Guaymas Basin, Gulf of California, Mexico - Guay16, Core 4569-2, 12-15 cm | ecosystem: Environmental > Aquatic > Marine > Hydrothermal... | reverse complement strand
CAGAACCGCCCACCCATCAATTTAATAAATCCGGATGCGATTGTTAGCCCCAAACCGGTCCCATCGTATCTGCGTTTAAGCGATCCTTTCCCCTGAATGAAGGGCTTAAAAATCTTGTTATAATCTTCTCCGGAGAACCCTATGCCTGTATCTGCTACTGAAAAGATAATTCTTTTTTCTTTACCAGGTTTAAAGGGCTCCTCCTCGCTTACCATATCTATCGCCTGTAAACCGGTGCCCGCCGGATCCAATGCTTTATACCCACTTTGCACAAGCCTGGTTTTCAAGTCCATGGCTACCATGGTTTCATCTTCTACAATAAGAATTTTTAATTTTTTCATAATGTCCAGCGCCGCATAGCCTTAAACCAAATAAAAAATTTTGTTAAAATAACGCAACTTGGCGTCGTAATAGCATAACTTTTAATACGAAAATAGAGCTACATGCCTGACTGTAGATGAATAGGGAGTCTACCCATATAATCAGTTCTTCTCAGATGTCCTTTTCTTTCAGATAAAGAAATCAACCTCAAGATATGCAGCCATCTGAATAACACTCTCCATAAAACCTGCCTTTCTCTTCTTTATGTGTACTTGAAGCATTGCAATCCTCTCTTTTTTATCAACCTGCCAGTTCTGAATGGTAAGTGGATCGTTTATAGATACATCCGTCTCATCGGCCACAGTACCCTTGTATACTTTTCTCACAACATAGTTATTCTTAAAAAGGGATGAATCGACTTTTTCGATTTTCATACCAAAGAGGGGAAGGATGAGGTTATCCCGTCTGTCTCTCTCCAACGCTACATCTATCGGACGGAAGGGTCTTTCTCCCAGGGAGAAGTAGCCTCTTTGTTTTACACCATCCCTTATCCATTCAATCTCAACAATTGTATCAATCTCAAGAGATATAAGAAGCTGCTGTACATCGCGGATTTTAGTGTAAGATTTATCGTTAATTCTGGTTATAACATCTCCCTGTTTCAATCCGGCCATATATGCAGGTTCCCCCGGGAGATTGTATAAAACTTCCAACCCCTTATCGGTTTCCTTGATTGCTGTACCGAGCCAAGGATGAATTACCTGCCCACCCTTGTAGAGTTTTGTAAGAATATCATTGATCCAGTGAGCGGGAATTGCAAAATTTATCCCTTCGTATGCCTCTACCCCTGCAAATACAATCCCTACCAATTGTCCCCTTTCATTAAGAAGAGGTCCGCCGCTGCTTCCCGGGTTTATGGGAACATCGACCTGAATGGTGTCTCCCATTTGAAGAAATCTCCTGCCGGTTGCAGACAAAATACCGGAAGTAATTGTACTTCCCAGTCCGACGGGTGAGCCGATAGCATATATTTTCTCTCCCGGGGAGAAATTCTCTTTTTCGTATATAGAAAATACATATTCCGGGTTAACTTCGGCTTTTAACAGAGCCACATCAAAAATTTTGTCGTACCCTATTACCGTTGCTGGGATTCTCTCTTCACTGTATTTTGACAAACGAATATATAGCCTTGAGTATCCTTCGTATTCAGGATCTACTTCGCTTTGAATTACATGGTAGTTTGTAAGTATATAACCACGCTTATCGATGAAAAAACCGCTTCCTATAACCCTATCTGGAAATCCTACTCCTCTCTCAACCCTTAAACCTCTGTTGACCCACACGGTAACCGTTCCTTTAATCATATCTTTAGGTGAGATTTCTCTTGAAAGAAACTCCTCAAACTCCTGGGGCACTTCTATAGATCTCTTTTTAAGCTCGTTGGTTATCTTCTCAAGGGTCGATCTGTTCATCTCATCAACCGCTATATGGCCGAATCTGATAAGATCTTCTTCGGCAGGATATCCATAATCGATCGCCTTGCTGAACTCCGTTAAAGCGGCAATTGCCTTACCTTCATCGTAATATTTTTCTGCCCTTTCCTTGTAAAATCTACCTTCACTCCAGTACTTGAATCTTTCTTCTTCTCCAAGAACAATAGAAGCCTTGTAAATTGCATAGGCACGGGAAAAATCTTTATTCTCTACAGCCTCGTGAAATTGCCTTTCCATCACTTCCAGAGCATCTTTAAAAAGCTCATCTAAAGTCTTTTTACTTATACTCTTATTTATTCTTTTAAGAGAGGATATGTCCTGTACAGCCTTTAAAGGGGAGCCTTCGGAAATTAGATTTTGAATATTTTGTATGGTCGTTTCATCAAAAGAAGGAACTCTATATGTTTTATCCGGAGTGGTAGTACAACCGATAAAAATAAAAATTAAAAAAAGAATAAGGATTGTTTTCTTCAATGGAGAGCCTCCCTCTTGATATCGAGTACCGTGTTATCTTTTATCTCCATCTTTATGTCGAACTCCCCGTTCATCTTTGAAGAGTGTTCCCGTACCGTTATTCAGTCTTCAGATATATACTCTCTGCAATCAAATATTCCATCTTCATCAAAATCCCACAACTGCACTTCTCTGTCTTCTGCATACGAAATGGCATACTCCGGAATACCGTTATTGTTGCCATCGTAGAGAATAGAATAAAGTTTCCCATCCCTGTAGGTCTCTGTTACTTCGAATACACCATCACCGTCTGTATCTCTAACGCCTCTCTCGGGTATACCCTGGTGAAAAAACAGGATATGTTTACCCTCGCCCCTGTCTTTCAGGATCATCCTCTTCCAGAGCCTGTCTCTTAAAATAGGTTCAACAATCACCTTGAGATAATCATCCGTGTAAACCTCCTCCATGCTTTCCGATATTGAACGAAGGTATTCGGTAGAGATGGTATCTATCTCATAGTTCATTACAGGAGGTGAGATTATCGAATCTCCCCCGTCGTAAAAGTTAAAGTCAAGCCTGCCTGGAATGATTTTGTATCTGGTGGAAGTTCCTCCTACCTCAAGAGTTACACTTGAGACTACCGGATATTCTAAAAAAGTGGCATTTACAAACATACCGCTGTGGATTCCATCAATATGTTCAGGCTTTCCCTCTTTAAAAGAGACTTCATATTCTACAATCCCATCCTGATTATGATCAACAATCCAGCGGCCTAAGCTTCCTTCACTGAACATATACTTCTCATTATAGTAGCCATCACCCTCAATATCCAGAATCATTTCCCCCGAAAAGTTCGACGATTTTTGCAGGAAATACTGCTTTAGTTCTTCGTTAGGGAGATATTGATAAAACTCCCTCGCTACATTTAAGCGACCAAGCCCACCCGTATCTATAAATTGATCTACAAGGCTTTTAGTAGGCTCATTCTCTGTTTTTAACATTTCGACAAATATTTCGGGGTCTCTCCCACCAACAGAAAAATAGTAATCGATGAACTCTCTCTTCAACCCGACAGAACAGGTCTTTTTAATAATATCGAGAAGAAGCATCGGATCCGAAGGGAAAGGAAGATACTCACCCTTATCAAGATGATCTTCGAGTTTTTGAATCAACTCATATTTATAGAGAGGATCGACCTCGAGCAAAATACGATGAATACGTTCGTCTTCAGGGAATTGTAAGACTGCCTCTCTCAATAGATTCTTGGCTTCAATTATTTTCCCGATATCCTTTAAACTCCTCGCATATAGAAAGATAAAGTCCCGATCTCCTCTATCCTCATCTTCCAACTCCTGCAAGATTGAGAACGACTGTTCGGGAAGAGATATTCTAAGGAAGATTTCCGAAAGCTTTAATATGCATTGTTTTTTAGAAAATCTTTCCCATGTAGCATTGTTAAGGGCATTCTCAAGAAGGGCAATTGCCTCGTAAGCTTTTTCGCGGTTTTTTTCGATTGTTAACCCCTTTAAATAGAGTGCATCCGAATAGTTTGGATAAAACTCCAGTGAAATATTGAGAAGATTTTCTGCTTCACCGATATTGTTTTCTTTAATAAGCAGATATGCTTTATCGAAGTATATTCCTGCTATCTGCCGGTCAGCAGGTGATGGAAAGGTTGTATATCCACCTGAAATTAAAATAAGGAGAAATACTACTGTCCTCCAGGCAAAATTATTTAAATGCATTTGTTAAGTTAAAAAAATTACCCATTCTCCTCCCGCCTGGCAGTCGGTGCAGGAGGTAAACCGAGCAACTCTCTTATTTCTATATCGGCGAGTGTTTCTTTTGCAACCAGTGTTTCTGCAAGTAGTTTGAGTTGATCTTTATGCTCATTTAAGATATTCCTGGTTTCCTCAAGGCAGGTTTTTAACAGTTTTTCCACTTCCAGATCGATTCTCTTTGCAGTCTCCTCGGAGTAATCCTTATGTCTTGCTATCTCCTTTCCCAGAAAAATCGGTTCGTCCTCCTGTCCGAAGGCGATAAATCCAAGTTCTTCGCTCATACCCCATTCACAGACCATTTTTCTGGCTATTTCCGTTGCCTGCTCTATGTCATTTTTAGTGCCTGTAGAAGTTTCACTGTAAATAAGTTGTTCCGCCACATACCCACCCATGGCAATCTTAATCCTGTCGAGTAGCCACCCTTTACTTCTGGAATAGATATCTTTTTCCGGTAGGGAAAGGGCAAGTCCAAGTGCTCTTCCGTGAGGTATAACGGTAACCTTATGGAGGGGATCTGCGTTTTTTAAATAGTAGTGCATGAGGGCATGACCCGCTTCATGATAGGCCGTCATTCGTTTCTCCTCTGCAGATATTACCCTTGAGCGCCTGGCAATCCCCAAAAGAATCTTATCTCTGGCCTCTTCGAAATCTTCCATGGCTACGACACTTCGATTTCTACGAGCTGCAAACAGGGCAGCCTCGTTTACCAGATTTGCGAGATCTGCTCCGGATGTACCCGGTGTTGCCCTGGAGATTCTCTTGAAATCAACATCATTGCCAACAGGGATCTTACTCGAATGTATTTTCAATATCTCTTCACGCTCATTTATATCGGGCATATCCACAACCACCTGTCTGTCGAAACGACCGGGTCTCAGCAGAGCCGGATCGAGTACATCCGGTCTGTTGGTAGCGGCGAGAATGATGACCCCGTCTTTGGTATCAAAACCGTCCATTTCGACCAGCATCTGATTGAGAGTCTGCTCCCTCTCGTCGTGTCCGCCACCGTATCCGGCTCCTCGTGTACGGCCAACGGCGTCGAGCTCATCAATAAAGAGGATGCAGGGGGCGTTCTTCCTTCCCTGCTCGAATAGATCCCTTACTCTGCTTGCACCTACACCCACAAACATCTCTACAAAATCTGAACCTGACATGTGGAAGAAAGATACATTTGCCTCTCCTGCTATTGCCTTGGCAAGCAGGGTTTTACCCGTACCGGGCATTCCTACAAGTAAAACACCCTTTGGTATTCTGGCTCCTATTCGAGTAAACTTCTCCGGGTTTTTTAGAAAATCTACAACCTCCTGTAGTTCCGATTTTGCCTCTATTTGTCCTGCCACATCGTTAAAAGTGATCTTTTTCCCCGTATCGAGATAGCGTTTTGCCCTGCTTTTACCGAATGAAAATGCCTTATTCCCTCCCCCCTGAATCTGGCGGAACATAAACCAGATAAATAAAAACCCGATAATCCAGGGAATAAACTCCAGAAAAACCCGAAAGGGAGAGATATTTTTCAAGGCTCCGCTCACCCTTACTCCCTTTTCTCTGAGGAGTTTCATAAGTTCTTCGTCGTAATAGGGAATTATGGTTTTAAATAATGCAACTCCACCGGATCTGCCCTTAAGCATCCCCTGTATTTCTGTATTATCGTATATTTTTATGGAATCTATCTCCCCCCCTTCAAGATATCTTAAGAATACCGAATAGGGAATTTCTGTACTGGGACTGCCTTCATTAAACATAATGAGGAGGAGAAACATCCCCAGAAGTACCAGCAGAAAGATAAGGGCAAATCTGTTGTTACCGAAATTAAACTTTATATTTTTTGGTTCTTTATTTCCGTTGTTATTCTTGTTATTATCCTCTGTCCCCACTTCTACACTCCCTGTTTTTGAAAAAAGAAAAGACAATTAAACTGCTATCTTTTCTTCTCTCTTTTTTTTCTATTAATGATGAAAACCTGTTTTGAAAACCCCAAAACTCCCCTAAAACGGCCAAAATGCCCCTTCTATCTTCGAGTACAGGAATCAACTGCCGCAGCTCAGGTGTAACCTTCCAGTCGTTAAAAAGCTTTTTCAAGGATTTTTTCCCCCAATCGAAAATAATATTATCTCCGGGCATTCTCGATCTTATAACCAGCGGGAAGACAATTTCATCTTCGAATAGCCATGGATTTGAACCTTTATATGACGATAAAGTGACGTTCCGAATATGAAGAGTAATCTCCTTATCGATTTTATATTTATTATTAACATGCGCGACAATAAGATAACTTTTTTTCTTATTTGCGACAACATCTTTCTCCCAAAAAAGGTACTTTCCCCTTACAAAGAGATGTATTCCAAAATTTTTAAGCACTGTTTGCCCCTCTTTAAAGGAGCTCTCTATAATAACGGGTCTAAGAAACCTATAGGGTAACCTTGCCGTTTTTTTCTCTGTGCTCAGGTCATAAAGTTCATACAGGGAATAGAGCCTTAAAACAGGAGGTAGATTAAAGAACTCGACAGCAGGCATACGGAAACCTCTATCTGTCTTCTCCCATGTAAGTTTTGCTCTGGCCTCTCTTTTTATAAAATCATTGGCAAAAGTCATCTTTTCCGCAAATGACTGTATTACCGATCGAAATCCTGGAAAAATCCTCTCCACTACCGGAATCAATTCCAGTCGTATCCTGTTACGGAGGAAAACGGGCTCCAGATTGGATGAGTCTGTGAGGTAACCTATTTGATTCTTCTGTAAGTAATCGATAATTTCCTGCTTGCTGCAGAAAATAAGAGGTCTTATTATTTTGCCCCTAACCGGGGGGATACCGGAAAGTCCGAAAGATGAGGAACCCTGGAAAAATCTCATAATCACGGTTTCTATCTGATCATCAAGTGTATGACCGAGTGCAAGATAATCGAAAGAGTGTTCATCCAGAACCCTATAAAAAAAGCTATATCTCTCTTTCCTTGCGATCTCTTCGAGACTTCTCCCCTCCCTCTTTGAAAGCAGAACAATCTCTTCCGGCTTTACTCTACCGGTATAGAGCTCTACTCCCAGTTCATTGGCTAATTTTTTGACAAACTCCCCTTCTCTCTTTCTCTCCTCTTCTTCCCTTATCCCATGGTCCAGATATGCACAGGCTATACTTATGTTTAATTTATCACTTAATTTACAGAGTATTGACGCCAGGCCAACCGAGTCGGAGCCACCGGAGAGACCGAGAAGAATTCCCCTCGCAGCCTTTATTCCGTAATCGAGAAAAAAACTTTCTACTTTAACTTCCAGGTTATCTTTTTTTCCTGTTAATCTCATTCATGACTATTTCAGGAGGCTTTTCCAAAAGTTTTAATATACAGTCGGCTGCTTCTATTGTTGCTTTTTCGAGTAATCCTGCCTCCTCGCCAACGGGTTTTTCCAAAACATAGGAGATAACCTCCTCCTTATTTCGAGGCTTACCTATGCCGATATACATCCTTAGAAATTCCTCACTGCCAAGGTTTCTGATTATAGACTCAAGACCCCTGTGTCCACCAGATGAACCTTTCCGTTTTAATCTACAGATACCGGGAGGAAGATCGAGGGTGTCACACACCACCAGAAGTTCGGAAAGTCCGGTGCCGGTGGTTTCCATTAGTGGGTTTATGATTTCACCCGAACGATTCATATATGTAAGAGGTTTTGCCAGAAGGATTTTCTTTCCGCACCACTCTCCCTTCCCCAGGGAATATTTACGTATGACTTTCTTTTTTAAGTATATATGGAGTTCTTTTGATAATCTATCAACTACTCGAAACCCAAGGTTGTGCCGTGTTAGTGCATATTTTTGCCCGGGATTCCCCAATCCTACTACAAGCAAAGCCAGTGATTATTCCTTTTCCGATGACTTCTCTTCCGTTTTTTCTTCTATTACACCCTCTTCTTCGATCTCTTCGACTTCTTTCGGGGCTGCCTCTTCGACAGCTACCAGTTTTGGATGTTTAATAACTGCAATTGTATCCTCTTCTGAGTTGAGTATTTTTACACCCTCAAGAGCTTCGATATCTTTTACGTGTAGAGCTTCTCCCAATTCCATATTCGATATATCGATATTTATAGCTTCGGGGAGATTTTTCGGTAGACATTCTATATCCAGTTCGTGTAAATGATACTCCAGGAGCCCTCCCTCCTTAACTCCTTTTGCCGCACCATTAAGATGAATGGGTACTCTTGTTCTTAAGGTCTTCCCACTCTCAAACTCGTAAAAATCGATATGTAAAATCTTGCCCGAAACGATATCCTCCTGAAAATCCTTTACAAGAACATTATGCTCTTCCGAATCTATCTTCAGAGAAATAATTGTGTTTTCCGAAACTGTATGAAATTTTTTTCTAAACTCATTTTCATCGACCATTATCGGTTTCGGAGTATCATGACCATAAATTATGGCCGGAATTTTCCCTTCCCGCCTGAGTCTTCTTGTTCTTCCCTTTTTTAACTCATTTCTTACATAAGCAACGAGAGTTTTTTGTTCCATTACATGCTCCTGTTAATTATTTACTGGGACGGCAGGATTCGAACCTGCGAGTGCCTGGACCAAAACCAGGTGGCTTACCACTTGCCTACGTCCCAAAATAGTGGAAAATATATTTTGGTCCTTGAATTATTGTTCCTGTTTTTCTTCTGTACCTTCTTTTTTCTTCTCGTATTCCTCTAAAATTTTTGACTGTAACAATTGCCTGAACTCTGAATTGATAGGGTGAGCTACATCTTTGTGTTCTCCAGACTTTGTTTTTCTGCTCGGCATTGCAATGAACTTTCCGTTTTTACCCTCTATTATCTTCACATTGTGCACAACAAAGCAATCGTCAAACGTAACCGTAACATAAGCCTTTAGTTTCCCGTCTGCCTCAACCTTTCTGATCCGAATGTCGGTTATGTCCATGTGAAGTCCTCCTTAATATCCGTCAACAAGCAACGGATACATTAATATTTTAATACAGCTTCCGGCTTTCTATCAAGTGGTTTTACAAGCCAAACTTGAGTATATTTGTTTTTAAGAGCTTTTTCCGCCCTTTCTGCAGAAGATTGCTGAGAAAAAATTCCAAAAATAGAAGAACCACTTCCGGAAAGTCCCACATAATCAGCCCGTAAAGAAGAGAAATCTTTTTTTATTTCATCTAAAAGGGGATGTTTTTTCGATATTACCTGATAAAAGGAGTTGAAAAATCTCCACATGGAGGGCGGTTTTTCAAAATACTCCTCTTCCAACGTGGCCAGGCTAAATACATCTCTCTTCTTGCTGTTCTCGGATATTGAGGCGTCGTATAGCGAGTAAGCCTTTGAAGTGTTTATATTTATACCGGGATTTACAACTATTATAAAATAATCCACCCTAGGTTTTAACCCGGTAATCTCTTCTCCTCTCCCCCTTACTATAGCGGCTACCGATTTTAGAAAAAATGGTACATCACTCCCCAGCCGTATTCCCAAATTACCGAGTCTTTCTGTATCCCATTTTGTCCCGCACAGGATATTAATGGCCTCAAGCACTGCTGCAGCATTACCTGAGCCTCCCCCCAGCCCAGCCCCCATTGGAATCCGTTTAACTATATTTACCGAAAATCCTGAATCTATTCCCGATTCTTCGAGGAATAGTTTTACTGCACGGTAAATAAGATTGTCTTTTAGCGGAATATCTGGTTGTCCCTGAATTTCACACCTTCTATTTCCGGAGGCAGCCCTTACACTGATCTCATCAAATAGAGTTATTGACTGAAATAGTGATATAATCTCATGATATTCGTCGTTTCTCCTGCCGATAATTTCCAGATGGAGATTGACTTTTGCCGGAGATTTTATTGAAACTTCCATTCTAATATTAAGTTTTTTATTAAAAAATTCATCAAGAGTCAACTTCTTTACTACGAAAGAAGGCCACCACCTATCAGACTGTGTGAAAACTCCGGCGGAACGCTGCTGTAGCTGGCGGGAGTGCAACGCATTGGTCGGAAGTCAGCACAGGTGGTCCACCGGTCGAAAGATCGGTGGAGAGACGTCCTTTAGCCCTTCTGCCTTCTTTCTCTTTTCGAAATGGGTTTCCCGGGAAGTCAGAAAAAACAGTTGACACAAATACTATCTTCTACTTAGATTATTTCTACAATGAAGATAGGTCTTAAGATTGAAAATATTTAAATTCATGGCGGGGGTAAAATCATGAGGTATAACAGTGAAGAGTATTTTAATAAGCATGATAGCTTTGATTATTTCATGAGTAACGAACACAACCAGGATCATTTTGAGGATGAAGACCTCTATGACGAGAGTTTCGATGACTACGATAACGATTTCGATGATGATCTGGAAGACGAGTTGGATGATGAGGATGTTTTTGAAGAGTATGAGGATGATCTGGACGAAGATATGGATGACGATATTGAAGATGAGGAAGATATAGAAGATTATCTGGAAGACGAAGATTATGATCTCGAGGAAGATCTGGATTACGATGAATTCGAGGAATGATAAAACACCTCACCCGAGTGCCACAGGTTTTCCAGATCGTAGAACTCTCTCATTTCTCCGGTCATAAGATGGATTACAATGTCTCCGCAGTCGATCAGTGTCCAGGTATCCTCATTCATAAATTTCTGATTTCTTAAAGGAGGAGTACCGTTTTCTTCCAGAAAATCCTTTAAATATCTCAGTATTCCCCTGAGGTGGGCTGTGCTTCTTACCGTAGTTATAACAAAATAATCGGTGAAACTACTAAGCTTGCCTATATAGATGGCTACTGTGTCGATACCTTTATGCTTATCCAAAAAATTTGCTATTTCCAGTACTTTTGCTCTAGTTTTTGCAGTATCTACCATCAAAATCCATCCCCAGAATAACTGTAACATCTATTTGTTCGGAGGATTCCAATCCTGCAACTTTTTTGGTGTCATCATCTGGAATAATCCTTTTACAATTGATAAAGTTTGCCACTTTTTGGGCTTTAGAAATATCACCTGCTCTGGCTATTATCTGCGTTTGTTCGTAGCCAAAGTGATCTGCGTTACCAATATTGACCACATCATAACCGAAGTTTTTAAACAGTTGGGAAGTTCTGGAAGCAAGACCATCACGATTTGTACCGTTTAAAATCTCTACTTTTATAGTCGGGTTTTCACCGCTTGCCAATTCCACCTTTGCAAGAGACTCCAGGGTCTGTTTTACCGTTTCTCTTAAGAGGTTGCCTTCGTAATGAGGAAAAATCAGTTGCTGATCATCCACCTTTCTGCTTACACCTAAAACTCGCTGGAATACCATCCTTTCTCCATCCAGTTTTTTTATTTCTTTTATGAAAGAGATAAGTGCCCTCCTATCCAGATTGGTGTCGATATAGGATCGAAAATAGTTAAAAACATTATCATTCTCAAGAAGTTTCTCCTTCTCTCCCATTCGAGTAAGTAATGATTGGATAAATTTCTGCTTTCTACCCGTTTTATCAATGTCCGATACTCCGGTTTGTTCCTCATAAGTGAGGAAGGTTTTTGTTTTATTTCCATCGAGCAGCACACTACCTGCAGGGAGCAGTACCATTTTATCTTCTTCAATTATCTCCACAGGGTTTGCAATAAACATTTCTATTCCTTCTATCAGATCGACTAGTTTTTCTACATTATCTATTTCGATATCTATGTAATAGGGCAATTCGGTTCCTGTCAACTCTTCAAACTTCTCGATTATAGGCTCGACATCACCTCTTCGATAAAGTGTATCTATCCGGTCAATTTTATTAATGGATTTTATCAACGAGCCTACCTCTCCGGGCATGTCCAGTATTGCGCCCTTACCCGTAGCTGGATGATAAAAAACAACTTCTGATAGAAGTAAATTGTTTTTTTCAGAGATAAAGAAAACTATTTTAATAGGGTTATCTTTATTTATCTCTTCGGTAATTCTGTCTGTTCTTGATTGTAAAAAAAGAATAATAGAGGTAACTCCTGTAACAAGAATTATAAGAAACAGTATTATTAAGCTCTTATCGAACCTCTTATTACGCTTCAACCGTATCTACTCCTCTTCTTAGCTCCTCGTACAGTTTTTGAGAGAGTTTTGTAACGGGATTGCCCCTTTTCCTGTTATAATCCATTCGTTCTTTCACTACAATCAGCAGTTTTTCATCAAGGGAACGATTTAACAACCTCTCTGTAAGATCTCCATCCAGGTGGTCCCTTCCCGGCTCTATATAATCGGCAATAAAGACAATTTTGGCTACATCGCTCATTCCCGGTTTTCCCGTTGTGTGCCAGGCAATAGCTTCAAGTATATCAACGTCGTTAACAGAGAACAGTTCTGCTACTAAAACTGCTCCTGCCTTCCCATGCAGTAGAAGGGGATAACTTTTCTCCCAATTTTCTATATCGAACTTCTTAGAGGCGAGGGCTATCATTTTTTCTGTTTCAATTTCTCTCGCTATATCATGAGCCAGCGAGGCTATCTTTACCTTTTCGGTATCTATACTGAGTTCTCTGGAAAGTCTAACAGCCGTCTCCATGGTTCTAATTGAATGGTAGAGTCTATTCTTCGATAAGTATCGTTTAAGAGGTTTGAGTAAATATCTCATTTTCTCTCCATATACAGTTTATTTTCGATAATATAGTTATATACTTTCTCCGGAAGAAAAAACCTGTAGGCTCTTTTTTGTCTGATACGATCTCGCACCTGCGATGAGGAAATCTCCACTATCGGGTTATCAAGATATTTATGAGGATATTTAAACTCAACCTGGTTGGTATGTTTTCTACGGGCAATAATTAAATCGACAGAATTTGCCAATTTAGAAGCTTCTTTCCAACTATCGAACCCACGAAGGAGATCATCACCCACCACAAATCCGGGTTTGCCTTCGAAATTATACCATCTGGGAAGTTCTTCAATAGTATCTATACTGTAAGAGATTCCTCCTCTTTTAATTTCGCAATCATTTATATTAATCCATGAAATACCGGTTATGGCAAGCTCAAGCATTTTTAGTCTATGAGAAGCATCTACACTTGTATCTGTTTCTTTATGAGCAGGTTTATTAGAAGGGATAAAAATTACAAGATTGTATTTATATTTAATAAATACCTCTTCGGCAAGAATCAGATGCCCAAGGTGTACCGGATTGAATGTTCCGCCTATAATTACGATCCGCATTTCCTCTTTACTGGATAGCGAGCTCAAGAATCTTATTCTTTAGTACCTCGATTCCCCTATGAGTTATGGCAGAAACACCTATGACATCCTCTTCGGGGAAACTTAACTTAAGCTGAAGAAGCTTCTCTTCTGTATTCTCCAGATCCATTTTTGACCCTACCAGGACTCTGGGTTTATTTAACAGTGTTAGATCGAATGCTTTTAATTCATTGAGCAATTTTTCAAAAGTTTGAGTAAAATCGGAACTACTTAAGTCGATTAAAAATAGTAGTCCCTTTGTTCTTCCTATATGTTTTAAAAACTTTAGACCCAGCCCCGCTCCTCTGGATGCACCTTCTATAATACCGGGTATATCTGCAATAATGAGGTCTCTGTAATTATACTTGATAACTCCCAGATTGGGAACTTTTGTTGTAAAGGAATAATTTCCGATTTCAGGATGGGCATTTGTTAAAACTGAAAGGAGTGTTGACTTTCCTGCGTTGGGATAACCTATTAGACCGATATCCGCAATAATGCTTAATTCCAACAGCAGCCGTATGGTTTTACCACTTTCCCCCCGCTCTGCATATCTCGGGGCCTGTCTGGTTGGTGTGGAAAAATGCCAGTTGCCTCTACCCCCCTTTCCTCCTTTTAAAAACACCCAGCACTCATCCGGCTGCGTAAGATCCATTAAAACTTTTTTAGTTTCGATCTCACGGATTATGGTACCTGCAGGCACGACTATCTCAACATCGGCGCCATCCCTTCCGTGTCTCCTTTTGCTTAAACCGGGTTTCCCATTCTCGGCGCGCAAGAAATTTTTCATCTTTAAACTTGAAAGTGTTTTTAGATTATCCCGGACAACAAAAACAACATCTCCACCCTTGCCACCGTCTCCACCATCTGGGCCTCCTTTAGGAGCATACTTTTCTCTTCGAAAGGATACCGCGCCATCCCCTCCCTTACCGGAAGAAACTTCGATCCATGTTTCATCAACAAAACCATCCAATTGTATGCCTGCTTTCCTATATGTCAACCCAATACGCTTAAGTATTTTCTCCTGTTTTTATTTTCGAATATTACACGACCGGATGCTTTTGCAAAAAGAGTATCGTCTCTTCCTTTGCCAACATTTTTCCCGGGATGGTACTTTGTACCTCTCTGCCTTACAAGTATTTCACCCGCTTTTACGAGCTGGCCTCCGAAACGTTTTACTCCCAATCTTTTAGATTCGGAATCTCTTCCGTTCTTGGAACTTCCTCCACCTTTCTTATGTGCCATTTAAGTTAACCTCTTATAACTCAAGTATTTTATCATAAGATTAGGACAACCTGTCCGCATGTATCAGATTGCCTTTACAGGTCTTTTTTCTTCAAACCTCTTTTAAATAAATATAACAAATTATTTTATAATTTTAAACTTTATTCTATCCGGAAATTCGTCTGCAAGCTCTTTAAGTCCAAGAACGAGACAGTCGGTTACTCCCTTGACCCACTCTTTTTTATCATCCGGTACAGTCTCCAGCACAAATATAATCTTTCCTCTCTTTTCTGCAGTACAAAAAACCTTCACACTACTATCGGAGTCTAAAAGTCTTACAGCCGTTCTAATCAGTACGGTTGCAGCAGCACAAACGATGTTTTCACCCGCTGTCTCGGTGCCTGCATGACCAGAGGCTTTAAGTTCTCTTAAAAACCCCTTATCCCCGATAGAAGCAGATACTTTAAGCACCTCATCATCAGAGTCCGACAATATCGTCCACCTTGATATAGGAGTACTGTTGCCTGTGCCCCCTCTTTCTCCTGTATCCCTTTCTTCGTTTATATTTATAGACAATAATTTTCCTGTCTTTTAGATGATTTTCCAGGGTTCCGGCAATCTTTACGCCTTGTAGATAGGGAGTACCGATCTTTACCTCTTCAGTTCCTCCTATCATTATAACTTTATCGAACTCGATCTTATCACCTATTTTACCATCCAGTTTATCTACTTTTATTCGCTTGCCTTTCTCTGCCTTATACTGTTTTCCTTTTATTTCTACAAGTGCGTACATGTTTATTAAACCTCTATAAAAATTTATGTGTGCAGGGCTATTCTTAACACATTAAAATAGAACAGGTCAAGGGGTCTGTTCTTTTAAGTATTTATCTATATAAGCTGCCGCTCTCCTTCCGTTGCTTATAGCACGTACCACCAGAGAGGCTCCCGTTGTTGCATCTCCTGTTGCAAAAACGCCATCTTCAGAGGTCATATACTTATCGTTTATATCTATGTTACCCCTTCTATCCAGCCTGACTCCCAGATCTTTCAGTAAAGGGCTGTGTTCAACATGAATAAACCCCACTGCAAGCAGAATCATGTCCACATCCAGAGTAAACTCAGAATCCCGAACTTCCCTCTTCACGGGATGTTTCCCCGGTGGAAACTCCCATGCCACCCTCACGCAGTAAGCCTTCTCGACTCTCAATCCTCTACCCGACAACCTCTTCGTTTCCACTCCCCATTCTCTTTCGCATCCTTCTTCATGGGATGAGGAGGTTCTTAGAATCCTCGGCCAATTGGGCCATTCGGGATTGTAAGGTTTATCCCACTCCCGTGGTTTCGGTAGTATCTCTATCTGGTAGACCTTTTTTGCACCTTGTCTGTTTGCTGTTCCTATACAATCGGATCCCGTATCTCCACCACCTATTACAAGAACCCTTTTATCCTTTGCCGATATCAGATCACTTTCCTCAATATCTCCTGCCACAAATCTGTTCGACCGCGTAAGGTAGTCCATTGCAAAGTGGATTCCCTCATATCCGGTACCCTGAACGGGTAGATCCCTGGGTTTACCACAACCTACTGCAATGAGTATTGCATCGAATTTCTTTTTTAGATAACGGGCAGAGATATCCTCTCCCACATCCACATCCGTTTCAAAAACCACCCCTTCTTTTTTTAGAAGTTCGAGCCTGCGGTCAAGAACCCATTTCTCCAGTTTAAAATCCGGTATTCCGTAACGCAGAATACCTCCCGGCCTGTCGTTTTTTTCGAAAACCACAACCGAATGTCCTGCTCTGCGCAAAAGTTCTGCTGCGGAAAGTCCCGAAGGTCCGGAACCGATTACTGCAACCCTTTTTCCTGTTTCAAAAAGAGGAGGCCGGGATACTACCCATTCCCTTTCGAAAGCCTTTTCTATTATGGCAAGTTCTATCTGTTTTATTGTAACTGGGCTTGAGTTTATGGATAACGAACAGGAAGCTTCGCATAGAGCTGGACATACACGGCCGGTTATCTCCGGCAGGTTGTTTGTGAGGGCAAGTCTCTGAAAGGCTTCCTCCCAGTGCCCCCTGTAAACAGCATCGTTCCATTCGGGTATAAGATTGTAAAGAGGGCAACCCAGGGCATGGCAGTATGGGATGCCGCAATCCATACATCTGGCCGCCTGCATCTGGAGTGTTTCCACAGGCATGGGTAAATAAATCTCCCTGTAATCGTTGAGCCTCTCTTCTACCGGACGTTTTGCCGGGGTTATTCTTTCGTAATCCAAAAATCCGGTTGTCTTTCCCATCAGGAATACACCTCCTCTGTTATCTCAACCAGCTCCGACTCCTTCCACTCCTGCTGTTTAATCCTCTTTAGGGCAAGCCTGTAATCTATGGGCATTACCTTAACGAAGAGGGGAAGGAACTCTTCCCAATTCTCAAGGATATGGGCTGCAATCCTGCTTCCGGTATTTTTAGAATGTTTTTTTATATAAGCCCGTAGAAAGTTTTTATCGACATCAGCGATAACAGGCTCCACATCCACGGTTTCCAGGTTGCATCTGGTATCGAATAGTTGAGTCTCATCCAGTACATAGGCAATACCTCCGCTCATTCCTGCTGCAAAGTTTACACCTGTCTCTCCCAGAACAATAACTCTTCCACCGGTCATATACTCACATCCGTGATCTCCCACCCCTTCTACTACTGCAATAGCTCCACTGTTTCTCACGCAGAATCTCTCTCCGGCCATCCCGCTTATATAGGCTTCTCCACCGGTGGCACCAAACAGAGTTACATTTCCGGTGATGATATTTCTTTGAGGCAGAAAAGTTGAGCCTTCAGGCGGATAGAGTATCAATTTGCCACCCGAAAGCCCCTTCCCAAAGTAGTCATTTGCATCTCCCTCCAGAACGAAGGTTATTCCGGGTGCAAGGAAACCACCAAAACTCTGTCCCGCTGTACCGTTAAACTTTACCAGGATGGTGTCTTCTTTTAATCCCCTCGATCCGTACTTCCTGGAAATCTCTCCACTTAAAGTAGCCCCTACAGCCCTGTTATTATTTCTTATGGTAAACTCTGCCCTTACCTGTTTCCTCTCTTCAAGTGCAGGAGCCGTTATATGAATGAGTTTCTCATCAAGAGAAGAAGAGAAGTCGTGATTCTGAACCGACACACATCTAAGTGAGCCGCCTTCAGGAACCTGCGACATTGTAAGTACTCGTGAAAAATCAAGCCCTCTCGTCTTAAAGTGTTTTACAGCTCTGTTTACATCGAGCTTATCCACTCTCCCCACCATTTCATCAAAGGAACGGAATCCAAGTTCGGCCATGATTTCTCTTACCTCCCGGGCAAGAAAAAACATGAAGTTGATAAGATGTTCCGGCTTTCCTCTGAACCGTTTCCGTAACTCAGGGTTTTGAGTGGCGATCCCTATGGGACAGCAATTCAGATGGCATTTTCTCATGAGAATACAACCCAGAGTAACCAGTGTTGTCGTTCCAAAGCCAAACTCCTCTGCTCCGAGAAGTGCACCTACAACTACATCCCTTCCTGTCTTAATCTGTCCGTCTACCTGCACCCTTATCCGGCTCCGTAAATTGTTTGTAACCAGCACCTGTTGGGTCTCGGCCAAACCTACTTCCCAATAGGAACCTGCATACTTTATCGAGGAAAGAGGTGATGATCCCGTACCACCATCACATCCACTGATCAGTACCATATCAGCCTTGCCTTTTGCCACTCCTGCTGCAACAGTTCCAACGCCGATTTCGGAAACAAGTTTAACCGAGATTCTTGCACGTGGATTGGCATTTTTAAGATCAAAAATCAATTGAGCCAGATCCTCAATAGAGTATATATCGTGGTGCGGCGGTGGTGATATTAAACCCACCCCGGCCGTGGAGTTTCTCACTTTCGCTATTACACTGTCCACCTTATGACCGGGTAACTGACCCCCTTCACCGGGCTTGGCCCCCTGGGCTATCTTTATCTGAAGCTCCTCCGAGTTTGCAATATAATTACTGGAAACACCAAACCTGCCGGATGCAACCTGTTTAACCTTACTCTTTATTGAATCACCACTTTTAAGAGGTTTGTAACGCTCTTCGTCCTCTCCCCCTTCACCGGAGTTACTCTTTGAGCCTATCCGGTTCATTGCTATTGCAATTGTTTCATGGGCTTCTTTGCTTAGAGAACCGAAAGACATCGCTGCTGTTACGAATCTTTTTACGATGCTCTCTTCGGATTCCACTTCGGAAATGGGAATGGGATTGCCTTTTTTGAATGTGAATAACCCTCTTAATGTGCAGAGATTCCTGGAGGTATCATTTACCTCCTGTGTATACTGCTTAAAGATGTTGTAATCTCCCTCTCTTACGGCCTTCTGGAGCAGGGTTACAGCTTCCGGGGTAAAGAGATGTTTCAAAGAATTACGTCTGTATCTATAATTACCTCCCGAGGGGAGGGTATAATCTCCTGGCTCTTCTTCGGTAAAGGCGTTTTTGTGCCGTCTTACAGTTTCCTTCTCTATGACATCTATATCGATTCCGCCTACCAGAGAAGGTGTACCCGTAAAATACTTCTCTATTAAGTTCTCACTTAAACCGATTGCCTCATAAATCTGAGAACCCCTGTAACTTCTAATGGTGGAAATACCCATTTTGGACATCACCTTGAGAAGTCCCTTCTTTACTGCGGTTATATAGTGTTCTATGGCATCGTCCAGGGTTATCTCTTCAGAGATGTATCCCCTCTCCTTCAGGAAGGCTATAGTCTCAAAAACAAGATAGGGGTTTATACCACTTGCTCCGTAACCGACCAGAACAGCAAAGTGATGGACTTCCCTTACTTCTCCCGTTTCAAGAAATATTCCGCTTAAATGGCGCTTCCCCTTTCGCACAAGATAATGGTGAACCGCTCCCATTGCAAGCAATGCTGGAATTGCTGCTTTTTCCCGGCTGAGCTGACGATCACTTAAAATTATCAGGGAGTAGCCCTCATCTATTTTTCTCTCCACCTCCCTGCACATGTTATTGACAGCTTTTTCTAGAGCACCCTCCCCCTCGGTTACATCAAAAAGCATGGACACGGTTGTAACACGGTATTCATTGATTGATGAGTTTTTAAGCCTCTGAATATCATCGTTTGTAAGTACAGGGTGGGAAAGCTTTAGCTGTCTGCAGTGTTCCGGAGTCTCATCGAGAAGGTTCCGCTCCCTTCCAACAAAGCTCATCAGAGACATTACCAGACTCTCCCTGTATGGATCTATGGGAGGATTTGTAACCTGGGCAAAGAGTTGTCGAAAATAGTCGTAAAGCAGCCGGGGGTGTTCCGATAATACGGCCAGTGCAGTATCGTTTCCCATGGAACCAATGGGCTCCTGGGAATCGTTTACCATAGGAGTGATTATCATTTTAAGATCTTCCAGTGTATAACCGAAGGCTCTCTGTTTGATTGCCATTTCTCTGCGATCCACCCCCACCGGACCCGGAACCTGAAAAAGTCCCTTAAGCTCGATACGGTTCTCTTCAAGCCATCTTCTATAGGGGCGTCTTCTTGAGACTTTTGCTTTTATCTCGTTGTCTTTTATAACCCTCTTGAGGGAGAGATCTACAATCAACATTCTTCCCGGAGCAAGGCGTCCCTTTTCATGAATATCTTCTGGAGGAATATCAATAACTCCTACTTCCGATGCAAGAATCAAGAGTCCGCTTCTGGTGATGATATATCTGCTCGGCCTTAATCCATTGCGATCAAGAATCGCTCCGATTTTTAAACCATCGGTAAACACCACGGCCGCAGGACCATCCCATGGTTCCATAATTGCCGCATGATATTCGAAGAAAGCCCGCTTATCCTCACTTATGTGGTATTTGGTACCGAAGGCTTCGGGGATCATCATCATAACGGAATGTTCTATGGACCTTCCACCCAGAGTAAGCAGTTCACATACATTGTCGAAGATTCCCGAGTCGCTTAATTCCGGATTTACGATAGGAAGCAGTTTGTAAATATCCTTCTTGAAAAGCGGAGAGGAGAGGTTTGCCTCTCTTGCTCTCATATTATTTATGTTGCGTCGAATGGTATTAAACTCCCCGTTGTGAGAAATAAATCTGAAGGGTTGGGCAAGCGGCCAGGAGGGAAAGGTGTTGGTACTGTAGCGCTGGTGCACAAGGGCAAAGGCACTTGAAAACTCTCTGTCCAGAAGATCGGGATAAAAAGAGACAAACTGTGGGGCTACAAACATCCCCTTGTATATGATTGTTCTCCCTGACATGGATGGGATGTAAAACTCATCTATACTCAGGCCTTCTTCTGCAGCTTTTTTTTCAAGGGACTTTCGAAGTATATAGAGCTTTCTCTCCAGTTCAAGACCGGTTTTATCTTTGAAAGAAAGAAACACCTGCCAGATGGCGGGTAATTTCTTTCGGGCGGTTTTTCCGAGACAGTCGGGATTTACGGGTAACTTTCTCCATCCCAGAATACATCCACCTTCTTCCGTAACAGACTCTGTTATGAGCTTCTTTGCCTCGAGGCATCTATCATTTTCAGGTGGAAGAAATAGCATACCTGCTCCATAATTCCCTGACTCGGGAAGAGTAAAGGAAACTTCCTTTTTAAAAAAGTTGTGAGGAATCTGGACGGTCATGCCTGCCCCATCGCCCGTCTTCATGTCTCCACCTACAGCTCCACGGTGTTCAAGGTTGCAGAGGATCTGCACACCATCCTCGATTATGCTGTGAGAGCTCTCCCCATCTATACTTACGATGAAACCTACACCGCAGGCATCGTGCTCATAACCGGGATCGTAGAGACCCTTTTTTATCTGCCGAATGGACATGCACTACTCCCCTTTTTCCTTTAATTGTCCTATCAATTCCAGAAAACGAATAAATATACAAATAAGCAAGCGATATTATTATATTTTTACAGGTTTTTCAATACGCTTGTGCTATGCACAGTCGAGATTTTGTTTTTTATCAAAAATTTTTAAACGCGAAAAAACAAGATCTACCGAAACCCATAGCACATCGCTTTTCGGCCTTTTAAGTTGCGATCGAAGATTGCGATATGTGATCAGCTACATATTTTCGAGAAAGGGTATCCCCACCAGTATAAAGGCATTTTTTAACACCTGAAGCACTGCTTTGACGAGGGTTATTCTAGTCACAACGAGATTTGGATCCTTATTGTGCAGAACCGGATTATCATGATAATACCTGCTGAAAACTCTGGAGAGGTTATAGAGGTAATTGGTTATGATAGAGGGGTTAAGTTCTTCTGCTGCTTTTTCGGTTTCTTCAGGATACATGGCCAGAAGTTTTACGATTTCCCATTCCTCTTTCACCGTTAGAAGCTCGGGTTTAAACGCACCATCCTTGAACTTATCTTTCCTATCTTCGAACTTCCTTAGCATACTCGATATTCTGGCTCCCATGTACTGTAAATAGGGACCGGTATTACCAGTAAATGATATCGACTCTTCGGGAATAAAAATCATATCCTTGGATGGAGAGACCTGCAGCAGGTAGTAATTTAACGCTCCCATGGCTATTTTCTCAGAAGTTTGTTTCAGATTTTTAACCTCTTTCTCTCTCCCCCTGGACTTTATCTCTTCTGTGGCAATAGCGATTAGTTGATCCAGCAGGTTATCTGCATCCACTACCGTACCCTCCCTCGATTTCATCTTACCTTCCGGGAGGTTTACCATTCCGTAGGAGAGATGGTACAGATTCTCCGCCCATTCAAAGCCCAATTTCTTTAACACGTAGAAAAGCACAATAAAGTGGTATTTCTGTTCCGAGGCGACAACATAGATTAAACGGTCGAAAGGCCAGTCCTCATGCCTTATTACCGCAGTGCCCACATCCTGTGTGAGATAGAGGGAGGTTCCATCTTTGCGTAACAGGACCTTTTTGTCCAGATCGATCTCTTTCAGATCAACCCAGATTGTGCTTTCTTCATCTCTGTAGAATATTTTCCGCTCCAGACCTTTAAGAACCTCCTCCTTCCCCCTTCCATAGGTCTCGCTTTCGTAATAAACCTTATCGAAAGAGACACCCGTTCTCCGATAGGTCTCATTAATGCCGGATACAGCCCAGTTGTTCATCCTTCTCCACAATTCTGTAATCTCCGGATCTCCTCTCTCCCATCTCAAGAGCAATTCTCTGGCTCTATTTTCTGCATCAATATTTTCCCTGGCCCACTTGTCGAACATCACGTAAAACTTACCTACAAAATGATCTCCTTTAACACCTTCCGATTCCGGATCGGAACCTTTGCCGAATTTCTGATAGGCCAGCATGGACTTGCAGATGTGTATGCCCCTGTCGTTTATAAGATTTACCTTTCTCACTTCTGCACCATTTGCTTTAAGAATGTTAGAGACACTCTCCCCAATTGCATCGTTTCTCAGATGTCCGAGATGAAGGGGCTTGTTTGTATTCGGGCATGAGAACTCGAGCATTATTTTTTGTCCCGCTAGAGTTTGGCTCGTTCCAAATTTAGTCTTCTCATTTAGTATTTTGTGCAGCGTATACTTAGAAAAATTGGATTTGGGAAGTTTTATATTGATATATGGACCTTCATTTACTACCTCTGCCGACAGAAGAGAGTCTTTGTTCTTATTCAGTTCTATTGACACCAGTTCCGCTATCTCCAGAGGCGATGCCCGTAATTTTTTTGCATAAGGAAACATGGGGAAGGCGAGATCTCCCAATTCCGGACGAGGAGGGGTCTGTATTATCACATCGTTCTCCGAGAAACTATCTCCGATGATGCCCTTTAACCCTGCAATTTTATTCAAAACATCCCTTATGAGTTTTTTCCATCTGAATTTTGTCTCTATCATTTTACCCTATCGATCCCCCTGAAAGTAGTCTCGATTTTATCCTTTATTACTATATTGTCAATCGCCCCTCCGGCTTATAAACCCTACGATCGCAAGCATTCTGGTAAAACTCTTATGACCCTCCCTCCTAAAAGAACCGAGGTATTCATTACAGCATGTACAATCTCTAATCACCGTAATATTATTTATATCGTTTTGTGAGAGAATTTTTAAATTCGCCTTAACCATATCCAGATAATAAACTCCACCCTTATATTTAACCGTCTCTTCACCCCAATTTCGGGCGAAGCTTTCAGCCCTTTCTTCAGGAACACTGTAACAGCAAACCCCAATGCCGGGTCCAATAGTTATGAATATCTCCTCCGGTGAACACCGATATCTCTCCTTCATTAACTTAACCGCTTCCCCTGTAATACCGGTCCCCTTCCAACCCGAATGAAGGATACCGATTACCTTACTCCTTTCTGCGTACAAGTATATGGGTAAGCAATCCGCCACCGTTACGCCAAGCAAAATATTGCTAATAGAAGTTATAAGCCCATCACCCTCCTTTGGAATCTTAGTTTCTTCATTTATTGAATACACCTTTTTTGAGTGAACTTGTTTTAAAGTCAAAACAGAATATCTTTCCAGACCAAGATGACTGAACAAAGCTTTTCTCCTCGGATTTTCGCCATTTTCAATAACGGCCATATCTCCTGCTCTTCGCAGAGAAACCCAGGCTTTCGGGCTTCCCGCAAGGCCGTTACCGACGGGGATAATTGCAGCGAGACTATTCGTAGTAAAACTAATCGAGCTGTATTTGATCATAGCTTATTTCCAGATCGTAAATTGAACGAAGATATTCCCCGGTCTGTATTGTCTTTGACAGTACTCTTTTAAAATCCTCGATTACTCTTTTATTCTCCCTGCCGCCGATGTAGCCGAGATTCGATATGGTATCGTATCTCCCTCCCACTTCTCCATAGAGGATTCCGTGTAGTACATTCTCAAGTATTTTAAGATTTTCGATTGCATTAATTATTACTTTTTTTGCCTCGCTATCCACTCCCCTTACAATGCCCTGTATTTTTCTTCTCTTAAGCGACGGAGTTATTAACTCCTTTCTCACATTTTCTATAGCCTTTCCCGCCTCTCCTGCTGGAGAGATATTAAACTCGATCCTCTTTATCTGATCCGAAATATTATAAATGTTGTTATAGGCATCCGTAAACTCTTCCCTGTTTATATCTTTATAAAAATCTCCGTCAATGAGTAAAAGCTTTAAGGTTTTATTCATTCCCGGAAGAAAAACCTGTTCAAGGAAACCCAGAAGGAATCCAAGAGACATCTCGTGCCTTGGCTGGATATCACTATCATTTCTGCTTCCGGTGCAATAGTATTCCATTGAAGGAAGCTTGCCTAATTTAATAAATGAGAGAATTTCATTTATTAACTCCCTTTTCTTCCTGTCTGCAGAAAAAGTTCTGAATCTTCTCTCCAATCTTATCTTCCAGAACTGGATGTATAGAGCAAACCAATCTTCACCACCTGCCCGGTCTTCAGGATGATAATTTATTTTTCCTGTGATATATTTTGCAATCTGGCAAAAGGGAACTGCCCTCTTCCAGTATCGAATTTGCGAGATCGCCCCTTGCGCATCTGAATATAACCTTGTTAATTTTTCCTCCAGATCAAAATCATCGTCCTCCAAATCT
>Ga0180301_10000779_pt1 | contig 24975 bp, 30 predicted proteins | sample GuaBasSediGuay16_FD_121797 | JGI IMG/M metagenome (GOLD analysis project Ga0180301, IMG submission 121797) | Subseafloor sediment microbial communities from Guaymas Basin, Gulf of California, Mexico - Guay16, Core 4569-2, 12-15 cm | ecosystem: Environmental > Aquatic > Marine > Hydrothermal... | reverse complement strand
TTTAATCTGAGATATTGTTTCATATTCCCTAACGCTAGGTATTTCAACTGATATAGCTATTAGATATTTCCTATTGAACTTCAATCTTATTAAGGGATTTAAACCCAATGCTCTAGCTACTAGATAATGCATAATCTCATGAGTTATTAGTAATGGTATTAGACCTAGTAAACATGTAATTACTAACACTTAAATCTCACCTCGTCAGTAGAGAGGGAGTTCAGCGAAACTGTTCCATCAATATTAAGAAAAGTTTCGAGACGAATCTAGTTTACTGAAGCGAATAGAGTATTACTAATTAATGTCTAAAAAGTCCAGTAATTTTGTAAGATCCTCTTTAAGCTCGTCACTAATTCCTTAACTTCTTTTCGAGGTCTAAGTTGTTGAATTTCGTATTTTACCATACGAGACTTTTTAAGAATTGAAATGAATTTAGGAAGTGCTACTGATAATCCTTCTTCATAACCACCTTCTAAAACAGCTAATATCTTTCCACTGCTGTATTCTTTAGCTATATTTACAATTTTTGATGCTAATATTTCATATCCTCTAGTAGTGAGTCTCATTAATGCTAGTGGTTCATTTATATAAGCATCAAAACCTGCAGATACTAGAACTAGTCTTGGTTTGAATTCTCTGATTATTGGTTCTACTATTTCAATCCATGCATAGATATAGTCATGATCTGTACTATATGGTGGAAGTGCTATATTTATCTTGGTCCCTTCAGCATCTTTGCCTCCTAAATCTGTGATATCTCCTGTTCCTGGGTAAATACCGTATTGGTGGAAATCTATATGTAGAATTCTTGATTCATTCCAGAATATCTCTTGAGTACCATTGCCGTGGTGAACATCTATATCTATGATTACTATTCTTTCAACTCCTTGTCTAAGTGCTTTGTAAGAAGCTATAGCTATATTGTTAAATATACAGAAACCTTGAGTTAAAGCACTTAGAGCTCTTCCTGCCTTACCACAATGATGTCCTGGAGGTCTTACAAGAGCAAATACTCTCTTCGTTTTCTTCTTTAGTAAAAGTTCTATACCTTCAATACATGCTCCTACAGCAAGAAGTGCTACTTGAAATGTGTATTTATTAACATAAGTATCTTGATCTAGAAAATTCAGTCCTTCTCTAGATAATAACTCAACATACTTAACATAATTAGGATCATGAACCTCCTCAACAAGATCTCTAGATCTAATACGTGGTTCATATAAATCACTACGTGTAATAACATTCTCTTTAAAACAAGAACTAAGAGCAATATCTAAACGCCTAGCATTCTCAACATGAAAACCCCGAGGATCATTATGAAGCTTAAACTCATCACTATACATCAAAACAAAATCTCGCATAACAAACACCATATCACTACTTATGAAAAATACTTAATAATTGTAATAATAAATTGATGATAGGCGGCGGTCGTCTAGCCTGGTCTAGGACGCCGGCCCCCCAAGCCGGAGGTCCCGGGTTCAAATCCCGGCCGCCGCACTAACTCTCCATCAACTGACGTTCTTCTTTCATATTGGCTCAAGTGGTTACTTGCATATCGGGAGAGCTCCTTTCATATCACCATTTTCCGCCTTTCATATCAGCATAAATATTCGATTCTGATATTATCTCCTGAGGCTGAGGGTTTGGTAGACCCCAAGCTCGTTGATCTCAGCACTATAGATGATGAGACTAGGTATAGGATATTCGACTACCTATGGTTTGAGAAGCGTGTCTCGAGTACGGACCTCGGTATCTCGCCTACATTAGCTAACAAGATCAAGAATAGGAAGGCTAAGGTAACGGATATAACTTTAGCTAAGATGCTTGAGTTCCTCACGTTAGAGGAGTTCGCTAGGCTAACAGGTAAATACGTAGTAGAGAAGGTTGAGCCACATACCGTTGTACAGGTACTCAAAGCTGCTCTAGCTGATCCAGACCTCAGGTGGCTCGTAGTAGACATCGTATTGAGAGAGGTTGGTGCAGAGATCAGGAAGTTTAGAGATACCTATAGAGTAACCGATGAAGATCTTAGGAAGTTCGAGAAGATCATCAGCAAACTATCCCGCAAAACAAGAGAGGAATACAAAGCAATCTACGACGCTCTCAAGGATCTAGACTTCGAACTAACACCCGATAAGCTTAGAGAATACATAGAAGAGCTTACTGAGGAACACCGTGAGAAACACCCCAGCATACCTGGGCACATAGCCAAGGCTTTGAAGAAGTTCATAAAAGAAGTGATCATACCTAAAGACCCTATTCTTGGGCAGAGACTCTACAACTCGTTTAGGATCCCTAAAGAGAGAAGGAAGAGCAAAATGGAGCAAGCACTTGAAGGTAAGAGGATTACGATAACTATAGACGATATAAAGAAGGTTGCTAAAGAGTTCGAAAACATTGACCCACGGGAGATCAAGACCAGTAAATACCATATCATGGCTGCGAAGACGCTCTTCGTACTCATGGCGGAATCAGGGCTTAGAAGCGGAGAGATATTCAAGCTTACCCTAGATCAGGTAGATGACGATGAGAGAATCATTAAGGTTATGAGCCTTGAAGGTACTAAGAGAGGGTTCATAACGTTCTTCACAGAGAAGACCAGAGAGTTGCTAAGAGGATACCTGAAGGTTAGGGAGGAGTTTCTGAAGAGGTATAGTGTTGCTATGGCTAACCTAGGCTTAGATCTAGAAGCTATTAAGCAAAAGCTGTTCCCGTTTAAGGAGCGGGAGCTCCGTAGAGTGATTAGAGCAGCTATGGAGAGAGCACTAGGCAGGGTATTCGATCTCTACGAACTACGCTCGTTCTTCTCCTCGTGGCTAACCTATAGAGGAGTTCCGGAGTGGGTTATCAACATCATGCAAGGTAGGACGAGCGAGAAAGACATAAAGGTCATACACACATTGTCAAGCGATATACTTAGGCAGTACTACCGCGTACCAATAATGAAGCCTGAGGACTTCATAAAGTGGATAAGAAACACATGGTACGATCCAAACATCTACTGCGTACTATGCGACTAAACACTGGTATAGAGAGGTGATTACAGTGAAGATCATGGTTATCAGCGATCTTCATTACGATAAGCGCATCTTCCACGGCATCGATGAATCTAAGGCATGGAGATGGCTATTAGATATCGTAGATTACCACAAGCCAAGTCTACTGATTTCCCTTGGTGATTGGGGTGAAGCTATCAACGAGGTCGAATTCTATGAGTTGTTAAGGAGAGTTAGAGTTTGGAGTATCTACGGTAATCACGAGAACCTTGAAGTACTTAGGAAGATGTACAACATCCTTACGGATAAGTATGAACCTGTTCTCTTAGACAATGGTGAGGTTAGAGAGTTCGATGGACTAAGGTTTGGCGGAATAAACGGTATTGTTGCTCTACGGAGGCGGGAAAGAAAAGGAGTGCTAAGGAAGCGGCCAAAAGAATTCATTGCAGTAGCGAAGAGGTTATCTGGCAAAATAGATATCCTCTTACTCCACGACTCGCCCTGGTTAGAGGAGTACGCTGGCAAGATAGCTTGTGATGAGCGAGTAACCGCGGTCGGTATAGCTATCTACGAAGCGAAACCAAAGATGGTCTTCTGCGGGCACCTACATCTATCGCCATACACAGTACACAGGTTCGAATATGGAACTCTATACATACGCATAGACACGTCACAGAAACACAGATGCTATGCAATTTTCTATCCTAATAGCATGGAGATAGAGATTTGGTATGATACAAAGATCTCTAAGATTCTTGAAGCCAAAGAGATGATCTGCATCACTAGTTCTAGTTGAGAAGGAGCTTGAGCATTCTCACTAGGACTAGAAAACAGCTAACGATAGGTTAGAATATTTTACAGTGCTATTGCAATGTTTTTAGAACCCCTAACATCGTAGCCTTTGTTACATATTACAATGTATATGATATCTATTTTGCACGTCTCCTCATAGTTTCCAACGATCCTCGCCTTCCCGTCTATATGCAAGATCTGTTACCGTCAGATTTGTTGAACCATAGTATTTTCCATGGTAGACTATGTTCTCTGAATAGCATATCTGGTAGTATACAGCGAATTTTGCATGATTCAGAAACTCGTAGCTAGGGTGATAAACTACGGTATAACATCTATCTCTTAAGAGATCTATCGCTTGCTTCTGCAAAACCCTCATATGCCTGGGAAGTTTTGAGGGTGCGGTGGTTCTAACTAGACATACAAAGTTCTTCGGCGACAGGTTGACGGTATTGCGAATCTCTTCCAGTAGCTGATTTCCATTGTACACAACTCTAGGCGATATTATGAGGCTCGAAATATAGAGCAGGGCTATAACATCATGTTGCTGATGAATGCAATTGCTAAATCTGCTCCTAATTGAGGAAATTAACCTCCATAGACTTCTAAGCGCATTATCTGAATCTGAATGTTTTATGAACACTATAACACCCCTTAAGTACTAGTCCAACAGCATGTGATATGCCATTATCTCATGGCCGATGTTTGTAGCGATAAATAGGTTCCCTATAAAGAACTAATACCTTTTACTAAGTATGCGAAAGCTATTCTAGAAAAATGTTAAAGGAGTTTCCAAGCTAGGTACTCTTGAGTCTAACTATATTCAAACTTGATTAAGTATAACTATACTAATTACTATCGGTGTTAAAGGTGCCTCCGAACGTTGAGGTTATGGATTCTAAGGTTTGTGAAAATAGTTTAAAGCCTTGTATAGAGTTTCGCCTTAAAGTTACTTGTGAACTGGACGAAGTCCCTATATCTGTCCACGGATTGCTGTACTCGGAGGATGGAAAGCTTATAGCATACTTATTGCCAGGAATACCTCGGTCTACATCGCAGGGTTTTTAGCTACGGTTTAATGGTTCGTATGTCCGCGGAGTATGAAAGGCAGAAATCAAAAGGCGTTGTACAGGTAGGGTACCTAAATCTTGTTGCTTTCCTAGATCATGATGCTGTGAGACACATCGAGGTTGTTCGTGAGAAGAATCCTAAGCACGATGTTGTGTTTAAGCTTGTTATAGACATAGTCTATGTACGTTCCAACGTCGTTCTATCTCACCTACATGAAGTAAGGCTAAGTGAATTACCAGAGCCTATGAGAGGGGCTTTGGAAAGCGTTAGAGTAGGTAGTAGAGGAGAGAGGCCTGAGTCCATAATAGTGTACGGTTATGATCCTAAGTTCGCTACTACACGAACAAATATATGGGTTCTCTCAGCTGATGGCAGACCAGTTGTTCTAAACCTCAATAGAGTAGCTAAAGAGGTTCAGTATCGCATTCACTTTAGTGACTGGATACATGATTACCTACCTAAGCTCGGTAGGAGGATCTTCGTTATTGAGGTACCGGCTACTGAGACAAAACCGGAATATGAGCATTTGATCAGGGCGGTAGAGGATCTTGAACTAGCGTTTAAGCAGTATAGAGAGGGTAGGTATGGAGAGGCGATACTAACTCTAAGGAACATAGTTATGAATCATCTACTAAGAGAATTCGTGGAGATAGAGAGGGAGGGGAAGAAGGTTCGTGAGCGTAGGCTCGATAGTAGGGTAAAGAACTTGGTATTGGCAAGTGTACCCGAAGCTTATAGAGATGAATACAAAGATGTGATCAAGGCTATTGAAGACATCTTGAGAAGCACCCTGAAACACCATCTAAGCAAATTTGTTCACCTTGATACAGGAAAACTCCTTAGAATGCCTCTAAGAGAGGATGTCGAGCACCTATTGATGATCATAACATCAACATTAAAGTACCTAGTAGCGCTATCAACTGTCAAGAATAGCGGAGGTAGCGCTTAGTAAGCTTATGCAGACACAGTGCATATGTTTCCCAGATAGCACTTCAAGGTATGGTTCGATCCATGGACCAGATACCTAAGGAGTGTGAATAACTATGTCCAGGGAAGAATTGGCACTAGCTCTGTTGAGGATCGCTGAGCTAGATCTTAAGGCATCGAAAATCCTCCTTGATAATGGGCTCTATACTCAAGCTGTATTCTACGCTCAGCAATGCTGTGAAAAAGCGTATAAGGCATTCCTGGTCTTCGCTGAGTTAGCGAAAGGAGGAGAGGTTCTTAGCAAATCTATAAGCCACTACCCATTTAGTAAAGGGCTTCAATTCCTCATAGACAAAGCTGTTAAGGAGCTTATAGAAGAGCATGGTATGGACGAGAAGAGCTTTGAGAAGGTGTTGGAACCATACCTAGAGTTTTCCCAGGCATCTTCGTTAACGAGCTTCGTTGAGAACCTGAAGAGGAAGATCGAAGATCTCGTGACAAGCACTATTGGCGAACTTAGCGCAGAGAAACTCTGCGAACCACTAACCAAGGATACCGAGAAGCAGATCGACGAGATCATAGATACCATAACAATAACTCTCCTCGACGTTGAAACGTTTCTCGAAAGCATTAAGCTAGGACCCATAATCTGCAAACTCCTAAAACTTCTTCATGTAAGTGAAGAGAAGCTTAGGGCAAAGCTTGACGTGGTATCGTGGTCAATCTCTAGACCACTACTCTTAGCTAAAACCGCACTATACGTCTTCTTAATAGCATCAGTATTCTTAGAGAGATTTGCTGTAGCATCCAGATACCCAGGGGAGATAGATCCATCGAAAGACATAAAGTACAACAGCATGATCACGAAAATAGCAAGAGACTTCATAAACTACGTTGAGAGAACTGAACTCCTAAGACACATGTACGAGCTTATAAGAGGAGACATCACTGATGAAGAACTCAAGGAAATTCTCAAAGCACATAAGGAATTGATTAAGACACAGATAAAGCTCCACATCGAGACTGGTAAATCGAGTTCTTACTAGCAAGGCACTGCTGACTAGAGCGTAAGAACCTCAGACAATCACAATAGAGCCTCCTTAGAATACACCCACTCTTTTAAGAATCCCTTGAAATAAACAGTAGCGTTTTAGCTGTATGCTACAAGCTACCTTAACTTTAATCTAAATCTAGTAGAATAGTTGTGAAGATTTCTTAACTAATTCGAAGAATTTGTTTATCAGCTCTTCTGGTACTTTAGCCTTGGTATAGGTATATGTTACGAGGTTTCTATCCCAGCCGCAACCTAGGCACATCCCCAGCTGCTTCATCTTACTGCACGAGTACATCAGGTAATCTCTCCTGCTACCTTGAAGCCCGAATAGGTACTCTACCTGGTATCTCGCTATGCGTTCATTGAAGTCTTTGGCGTACTTCTTGAAGAACTCAATTATGTTATCTACCGAGAACCCTACCCACTTAAGATAAAGTACTAGCACAACTCTTTGATAGTGGTCTAGATCGTCAACTCTCATCATTGTATCAATCAAGTTCCTAATACATGGAGGCACCGCATTGCAGCTAACAAGGTTTTCTATATCGGGTGGCAGCTCCGGGCTTCCTACCTCTGGGTACGTATCTCTTCCTAATTGGTCTAACTACGAGCTCTGGAAGCTCTATCTTTAGAAACTCTACATTGCTTGGGTCAAGGGGCTCGAATAGGCCCCAATCAAATTCTTCTGCTCTTAGCTTTCTGGGGTATATTACCTTGCAGAAACCCCTCTTGACCTCTCCAGTGGTCTTATCCTTCTTCACGTTCCACGTATATGGTATTCTATCCATTCTGTTCCACTGAAGCATATTTCTATCGACTAGGTCCCTGAAACTGTAGGGGGTGAGGAGAGCTTTCCATAGCATCTGATATGCATCCCATTTAACGGGTTTCCTGAGAGGTACATAGGTATATGCACCCTTAACACTGGTGTAAACAACTATCGCGTTGCAGCCAAACCTATGCTCTAGCGACTTAGCGAACTCTATAGCCTTCTCAACAGCTAGCTGAGGATTCTCCTCACTATCGAAATCATATACAAGCCTATCATAGAGCATGTTCTGAGGCTCAAGTTCCTGACCAGGAATAAGAGTGCCTATACCCATAAACATGTTCGTACTCCTAAAGTGCTTAACCAAGTTCTTCAACTCAAGCACAACACCTTCGAAAGCATAGACTCCTCTACGCCTCCTCGAACACTCATCCCTTGGGTCACCGACACAGAAGAAGAACTCTCTCAAATCACCAATATCGAGGGGTCCTCTCCACCACCTCCTCAAGAACTTCGTGAATATGAAGAGCCGGCTCATCATCACCACCTCAAACAACTTAAGGTTCTAAGGTGTGGGTTAAGGTGCGGTTCAAGGAGTACCCGCTTTCTCCTCTCCCCAACCACACCACCTTGGCTAAGCCTCGGCTGCGAAGGTTCTGGCACCTAGGTACCTTGGGAGAATCTACCTGTTTAGCACCCAGACAGGGTTCTCTAATGAGCAATGCTATATAGCGATGTAAATGTGTAGGGAGTGCGTATAGGGAGTTTTTCGGAGCTGCTAAGGTGCGCATGGTGCAGAAACCCTAAGTGGGTAATTTGCTGAGTTCCAAGGGTGTCTCTAAGTCTCCTAGGAGTTTCTTGGCGAGGTCGTAGTTCTTGATTCTTACACCTATGTAAACCTCGTAGTTTTTGCCAAGAACCTTCTTTTGTCTAGACCTTACTCCGAAGAGCTACTTGATCTTCTGGGTGAAGGTGCTCTGCGAGACTATCATGATAGGCTCTCCTTCCGCCTTGAGCGTTTTAGCGTATGTAACGTACAGCTGGTAGAGATCCTTCCTCACAACCCTCCGTCCTGATCAAGTTCGATCAACCCGTCCTCAATCATAGCCTTGACAACTCTATAAATAGAGCTACTCCTCGATAACCACTCCTCTCGTGGGTCGAGTGCACCTTGCTCCGTGAAGCTACCTCTCAACAGGACCAGCCTGAAGGCATAGAGTGCAGATATTATGATACACCCAATCTCGTCCTCCGCGAATGTTCTCTCAAAGAACGTGGGTTCCGGCTTGAACTGGTTCGGGAACTTGATCACTAACCATCTGCGCCAGAAAGCATAGGTATCTTCCTGAACCCTTGGCGGCACGTTGGCGCTGAAGACCATCTTTGTAAAGATGACGGCTTCGAACGGGTCTTTATACTTCCTCTCTACGAAAACAAGATCCTCGCTGGTCAACTGCTTAAAGAGTGATGGGTCGAAGCTTCTACTCGAATCAACAGGTTCACTCGATATGTTAGCCAACTTATTAACGAGGTTCGTAGCCGCGAACCTGTTAGTCCTCGGGTCCAAGTCTCTTAAACTTACAGAGCTTACATTGTGATCTCCTAGAACTGTTCTCAGTAAACGGCAGAATGTTGACTTGCCGTTGGATCCCTCACCGACCAGTAACACTGCTTTATGGAACGGGTACTCATGGGGGTACAGCATATACCCTATGATCTCTAGCAACACTGCAACCCTCGGTTTGGCCTCCTCTTCTGACTCACCAGGGTACTTCACCCACGATAGAAATGCTCTATAGCTCTTCGGAGCTAGTGCCTTGAAGACCTCTATCAGCTGATCAATATTGCTAGGCGGTATGTACTTCTCAAGCCCTTGTCTTACTTTCAGTAGTTTCTCGATGTTTATCTTGTGGGGGATCCAATGGAGGATCACACTATTAGGGTTGGGATTCATTAATGATTCTTGTATGTTGTCAGTAGCGATGAACCTACTCCAGTCAAATACTTTGTTGTAGAAAACTAGTTTTCTCTTTTCATACCTAAACTCCTCGTAGGTACGCCTCTTAACCTTAGCTATAGCTTCGTCAACAATCCACTTAGTTGTTTTGTGCTGTAGTTCAGGTGTGTCTACCACGAAACCCTCTATCTCTTTCTCGAGATCTTTCTCACAGTCTCTATACACGCCTCTGCTCTCATCATAACAGTAAACACCAAGCTCAACCTGCTTACCACCGCTAACCACATAGAAGGTCTTCACCATACGCTTCTCCAGCACCTTACTCGCGATCTCATCAGCAAACACCTCCTTATCCGAAACCTTCGGCTCATTACTGATATTCTTCTTCAAGAGTATCTCAGCATCTCTCCTCTCTTGCATAAAATCCCAGTTTACTATGCAGAATAGCAGTACGTTCCTCAACTCATCATCAATGTCAAAGTGGCTTAGCTCAGCAGGGTCTTTTAGCTCTCCAACACCGTAGTTAACTACTCTACCATCATCGTCTAGCCCCCAGATACTGAACCTAATTCTGCTCCTCTTCCTCTTGAGAAATACCACGTACTTATTGCCGATCTTGACTACCATCCTATTCTGTGAAACACTTAATAGGCTAGCTCTCAAGGGTACTATCCTTGGAGTAGCAACCTCGAGTCCAGCAATACCGCTCTCAGCACCCACCACCCTCACCCCAATACCTTACTCAAAGAATTTCATGACTTAGACCAAAGCTCCCAGAACTCTCTACAGGCTTCAGATACGCAGCTAATGACCTGACCATCGTTCATCTCACCTATCAGATTGGCTAATCCTGTCTCGAATACCCTCCGTTCTAGAGCCTCATACTCTAAGACTTCGCAGTATTCACTCTCATAGCACAGCTTTACCTTGATCCTCCCATCTTTGTAAACCATCTCAGCAACTCTCTCCATTCAACCACACCCTACTCCTCATCAAGGATCTCGATGCATACACGTACCTTCTTACCCTGCTCCTTGAGAAGTTTCCAGAGCTCACTATAATCTTGGGGCAAGTACATTATCCATCGCTCCCCCAATCTTACGATCTTGCGCCTTGGGATGAATATCTCTCGGGGTATGAATTTAAGATTGTGAGGCATGCTTTATCACCGCGTACATTCCTCTGTAGTAAAGCTTATAATGTTACTTTTACTACAGGATATCCGGGCGTCGCTACCGTTGAGAAAGTCCCTAGAGCTCTTCAAGTACTTCATAATGTTGGCTCCAGAGCCTCATCCCGTAGTAGAATACTACACATTAACATCGAGGAAGGACGTGAAGATAACGAAATATGATGTGTACCACTTACTTGTAATTCTTAGAAAGTCCTATCTCATTTCCAGGAATAAGCTTAAAGGTGGTTTTCTTGTCCCGCTTCCTCAGCTGTTCTTCAGCTTATCATATGAGTATGTTAATGAATACGCTAAATTGTCTAATATTGACCCTAACGATTTTATTAGAGCCTCGTCGAGGAGGAGAAATATCGCTTGGTGTTTCAACGATCTAATGAGTTTTATAGAAAGCTATGGAGATATAATCTCACTCTTCTTTGCTGTAGTAGATGCAATATATCTTCGCTCAGAACTGAGTTTCCGTGCAGTAACTCTACTATATGTCTCTACAGATGTAGTGCCCGAGCCATATTCATACATAATACCTGGCATTGAGAGCAGCTTGTTTGAAAGGATAGAGCTTTCAAAGAAGGTGTTGAGCAGGGTATACAGCCTTATAAAGGATAGAGTAGCCTCATTAACAAGCGAGTACACGAATCCTGTGTACATCAATGCGCGGAACATAGCTTCAGCTGCCTTCTTCTACGTGCTCCTAGGTGAAGGAGCTAAGAGGATACTCTACTACCCCATCTACAATCCTAATATTCCAGACCCACATCTAGCTCTTCTCTTCTCATTAGATGAAAGATTTGTTAAGTATAGCAATAACTGGGAGAGGTATTTACTTAAACTTAATGAGTAGCGTCATTGCGTAAAAGCCATAAAGTATTATATCGTTAATGTGGTATCCAATATTGTAGGGGGAACTAATTTCCATGGTAGTGATCGAGGGTATTGAGAGTATTGGTTTGTTGTCTGTATGGATGCTTGAACCGCGTTTGCCTGAGCTTCTTCTAGAGCTTAGGAAGAGAGGATACGCTACAGCGAGGGTTAAGCCTAAGAGTCTTGGTGGCTACGACATAACGTTTATAGAGCCTAACGTCGCGGCTATCAAAGGGTCTACATACATACTCTATAACCCGGGTAGACGTACTCTGACTATCGAGGGTTCCAATGTAGATGAACTTCTCCTCGCATTCAACGAGGTAGAGGAGATACTGAAGAACGTAGGTAGCGATCCAGCTAAGGGCGTCCTGTTCTACGAACTACAGGTTAAGGCTAAGGCTAGTGGTGGTAGATGGGCTTTGAAGAAGATTGTGAAGGTAGATGATCTGCTAGGGCTAGACCTACTAGCAGTACCCGTAAGCTTTGTTTCCGTAGAAGGAGACCCTAACTCAACCCGGTGGTTCCACCTTGATGTAAGACCGTTATGGACTAGCTGGTCAGATGAAAAAGCACACTATGAAGTGGTTCTGGTATATAGGGATAGTAGGGAGAGGCTCTTAAACGTATTGAGGAATATTGATAAGGTTCCTAAGGAAGTTTTAGAGAGAGTTAACGATGCCCTAGAGATCAATACTTAAGAATGATACTAGTGTATGTCCCATCAAGTGGGTTTGCGATTGCTGAAGGTGCTGGGTATGCTGGACCTGCTCGCAGGAGTTTGGAAGAGCTGAGGTTGAGAATAGGTATTAGTGGGAGTGTAGACCATACCCTAAGCCTGGGTGAAACCAAGCTACTAACACTGAGGATACCTAGCCCGGCTGAGGAGGTAGTGGAGTTCTCGTTAAGGGAGTTAATGCTTAGTTCCTTGAAGGAGTTAGGCGCTCCAGTACTAGATGTAGAGATTCGATATAGTGAAGGTATAGGTCTCTATGCCCTAGCTATTCTAGACTGCGATGCCCGTCAAGCACTTGACTACTGGCTTGAGATCGTGGATAGGGTGCGGGGATACGGTATCCCAGTATTCGCTAGGTGGACAGGTAGAGTTGATGTTGAGCCTGAGGAAATGGGTGTCTACATAGGTAGAGTGCTTGCTAAGATGAGTGTATTTCTAGCTACTAGAGAGCCTATAGACGTGGTTAAAGTTCTTAGAGAGGAGTGGGGTTTCTAGCCCAATTAATGGTGTTCCTAGGTTACGGACATGTACTACATAGACACGAGCATACTCATCTCCTACGTCTTCGCCTCGGAGTCTGCTCATAGAGCTTTCCGAGAAGCGCTAGAGAGCATAGCTGCTGAGAAGCATAAGCTCTACGCCTCTTCCTTCACATTAGCGGAGATGTGCAACACTATCTGTAGGAAGATCGTTAGGGAGAGGAAGTGGAGATTAATTGAGCCTCTACAAGAATACGTAGATGTCTATAGAGGAGTTGAAGAGGTTTAGTGATGAGCTTAGGGTTGAGATTACTAAGTCTAAGGAGTTAATCGAGAAGTTGTGGAGGTGTGTAACCTCTCTTTTCAATGTTGTTGGTGAAGCTAAGCGTGTACTACCTAGAGTAGAGGCTTTCTACACTGCTGAATCTCTAGTAGATGTTAACTTCATAGTTGGCGGTGCTCGTTCAACACTACCACTTACATGGGAAACCTCCAGCCTTAGACCAGCACTCGTAGAATTTACAAGACCATTAATCCTTGTTAATCCCTACGTCTACTACATTCAAACCCTCATAACGGGAAAGCCTCTGTACCTCACATCAGTGCTTGTTCACGAACTATGCCATGTAGCATTCGCACTAGGCCGCGGCAGTAACTGGCATGATTTAGAACTAGAGCTACTCTACAGGGCTTCACGTAATGATAGGTTTAGACAAGAATTGCCGTGCCTATAGACTTACCCACTAACAATAGCGTTGGAGCGGATAAAGGTGGAGGCATTATTTGAAGCACCAGCGCTATGGGGTGAGGAGATGCTGCTAGAAGAGCTAGGGCTTGATAGAAGCATAATTGAGAAGAGAATCAAGATATACTCTAGCATGGAGAAGGAGATAGAGTTCATCATATGCGGAGAAAGATGCCGTAACCTAGTAGAGAATAGTGTTAAGGAACACATAGAGCTTGTTAAAAAGCATTGGAGTAACGTACGTAGCAGAGATACCGAGGGTATCTACAGCTATGTTGCAAACGAGCTAGCTAGAATGCTAGGCAATGACTTCATGAGGGAATACATGGATAGCGTAAGAGGTAGGAGAACTGTTGGCTGTAGAATAGTCTACAACCCTAGTGGAACGCATAATGCAAGCATTATCCCAAGAATAGACCTACTTAACTGGTTAGGTTTGCTTAGCGCATATGGAAAGAAATCCATTACCATAGAGTAGATACGTTGCTTGTTTTCAAGAACTATTCCAATGACTTTACATACTCCTTAAGCACCGTATTATCAAAAAGAACTATCATATTCTATTGCTTCTGATTTTTAAATCCCTGCCCCTTATAGGTGGGGACCCCGATGCATGTTCAGCAAGTAAGTAGAATAGAGGAGCGTAGCGTAGGCCTGTTAGTCTCTACCCTGGTGGTTCTGCCGAGTCTATTGTCTATGTCCGAGGGTCTGGGGTTAGGGTTGTTGTATCTGCTACCCCATCGGATAGCTGTATTGAGGTGATGAACATAGACCCTGTTAGTGGTAGAACCCCTCTACAGGTTAGGGTAAGGATTGCTGCGAGCCCTAGCGCTAGGCCAGGTATCTACGGTGTTGATATAGCCGTTCTAGATGCTGGGAATGGGAGGGTGCTAGCCTCATCAAGGCTCCTAGTAATTGTGGTGGGTTCTTCGGCGCTGGCGGAGAAGCTTGGGAATGCGGATAGGTTTAGGAGGGTCTATAGGGAGAAGGGTATTCAGTACGCGATAGTTTATGCCTTGAATAGGCTTGGTGTAGATGTTAGGTTTAGCGATATCAAACTGATTTACGAGCTTGTTGTAGGGCGTAATGTAAGTAATGGAACTGTAGGAGACTTGCTGAAAAGGCTTGTGAAGAAGGGTATTCTGAAACGTGTTGGAGACCTCTACTACCTAGCTGTAGATCTCAGAGTTGCCAAAACGGTAATGGATCTCAAAAGAGCTAGGAACGGTCTTAGAGGAGCCCTTAGAGCCATGGACGGGAGGTCAGACAGGGTAAGCGGTGAGCATGGAGAGTGCTATAGACTCCCACAACCTATTAAGAGAGTTCTGAAGATGGCTAGGGAGTTGCTAGAGAAGGACTACTGGCTAGCTGTCGACTTCATCGCGCATACGCTGGTAGGGGTTAGAAAGACAGGCGCATGGATCCTTTGGTTCAAAGACTACTTCATATACCATGAGAACAAGACAGGGCTCATACACTACTTCAAATCACAGAAACTCTCATCAATCCTAAGAGAACTAGACCTAAAACCAGGAGTCATGACGAGGCACGAGCATCACCTCAGCGAGAAGTACATAATTGAGCGCTATGGCTCATACACCAACGCACGCAGGATCCACTATCTACTAAAGGAGCTAGGATGGTTCGAATACGGCAAACCACTACTCCTAGAACTCAGCAAAGACTATCTATCAATAAGAGAACTCTCATCAAGCAAGACACTGCTAAGACATGGAGATACCAATAATGAGAGCGGACAAATCAAAACTATTGTGTATGGAGGTGAACATATCGATGAGGAAAATGAATTGACGTATTTCTTATAGGCTTTCAAACATATACTGATTGTATGGTGAGATCATGAGTGAGGTAGTAGAGTTGATAATAGATGAACTGGTAAGCTAGAAGAGTTACTGAATGAACTAGAAGCGAGAGAAGGAAAAGATGTAGATACTAACAAAGCTCAGATGCAACGATCATCACCAAGAGACCATAGTTAACTACGTGTGATCGTGAAGTAAGGAAGGCTAAGGTTATTGAAGCTAATTTACATGTACAAACTTTAACTTTCAAAACACTTAAGCGTCACGAGCCTCAACTCAATAATCTATTACCGTTAATTACCGCATAACAGCTTTAAAATTATGTAGTTGGGGTATTGTCACTAAGTATTAAAATTTAGTTTTGAATAGAGTAGGATTAGAGTGAGGCATATTGAGTAGCATAATTATAGCTCTCTATATGTTACAGAATATTGTGCGGCCCTTCACCTGGGGATGGATCAGTGTTCCCGGAATGATCAAGATATTCAAATTGGATGACTATGCGCAAAGCATTCTCAGCTTGTTTATTGCAAAACTTAAAGAGTATGCTAGATTTGTTGAGGAGGAGCCAAAGGGAGTTAGGAGAATCGCTAAGAGATTCTTAGGAACATTTCATCCTAACTGACATATCGTTTTGCATCTTGACGAAATCCTTCTCCGGAATATTCTTCAAGAAGGAGAGCAGAGAAAGTACGAGTATTTAGAGAGCTTAATCAGAGGACTTCAGAGACATGTAGGGCGAGTTGGCACGATGAATCCCAGATTTGCCGAAGCTCTCGAAATATTACTTGAGGATGCAATCACAAAGTTACGATGGCTATTAAAAGACCCTGAGAAATATTCTAAAGGAATGAATGAATTCTTAAGGTATGAAGATGATGCCTATGAATGCATCACTCTTCACATCTCTAGTCTACTAATATTGAAAGTTCTTAGCAAAAACATACCTCTATGATTTGTTCAAGAAAAAGATTTGAAGAAACAGAGAGTATTAATCGATGAATTCATAGGAATAGCTGAGGAGATCGAGCCATACATAGCAACGTTCCAGCTCATGAAGGAACCATTGAAAGGAGAGGACTTAGAGATCGTGAAAAGAATCATGTATGAAAACGAGCTGAGGAGGGTTCTTAGACAATGAATGTGCTTAAACATAATCTTGGTTTCACTAAAAAAGCTTGTAGCGAATTGACGAAGCTGGAACGAGATACTGAACTAACAGTAATTGAGAGATTAAAAGAGTTAGGCGACGGTGTAATAAAAGGTAAGAGATTAAAAGGAAGATTTAGAGGATTTCTCTCATTAAGAGTTGGGAAGTATAGGATAATATATGAAGAACCCGCATATTGCGAGATTATAATCATAGATATAAGACATAGAGAATCCGCATATACTCATCTTTGACGGACCCCATATATTGATGTATGTTTTATGTTGATGTACACATTGATGCATCTCAGCTCCTTTCTATGTTAGTGATATGCTTATGAATAAAGCTACTATCTGCTCATGATTTAATCTCCAACTATTTGAACAGTTCTACGGGATGTTCAACAGAAACTGCTTCTCCAATATTCGTTTGAACATTTTCGATGACCCATTTCATAAATGTTCGGATAATTTTACTTAGGATCACCTCTTCACGTATACCTCCTGGTAATTCAATGGTACCGTATACTAGTTCTACGCCTGGCTTTTCTAGTACTTGTAACGCAACGCTTATCAGTGGTTCTATAATAACGCTTTTAGCTACAACAACTCTTAGAAGCTCTCCCCGTAAATTTAGTAATGGTCCTCCTGAATTTCCTACATTAAAAGCTGCATTTACAATGAGCGTCCTTACACCTTCCCTTTCTTGAACGCTTGAAAGAAACCCAACGCTTAGAATAGGCTCGGGGACATTGTATCTTAATGAATAGCCCAGAGTAAAGACAAGATCTCCCTTCTTGAAATGTGGGGTTGATGATTCAATGCTGATACCTTTAGATCATATGTTTTCTGGCTTTAACAAAGCTAAATCGTGCAGCTTACTATATCTGACGAGCTCTAACTCAATAGCAGTGTTTTGAGGGGTTAAGCACTCAATCTTATATGCGCCCTCAACCACATGGTAAGCCGTAACAACATAACCTGAGCTAATTAGGAATCCTGTTCCTTTACTTATAATGCCCATTGCATGTAATGAAGAAGCTTGAGCAATGATGTCTTGAACGCTGTCATTAAGAACTCTAGGATCAAGACGTGCCAATACCATACATACATTCTCTTTAGCATCCTCAACTATCTCTGAAAGTTCCTCAATACCTTTAAAGATGAACCCTTGAGGCATATCTTCATCATAGTACATTTTTACTCGAACCATATATGACTGTTTTTACAATAATTCTGGGAGACTTCCGAGGGTTATTTAGGATGAGTGCAAGCTCCACATCACAATACGAGCTTCGTGCGGCTTCAAGTTGTGCTCAGAGAGTTATTGATGAGCTGAGACATCAGCATGATGTTGTTGAGAATGTGTTTTTCTCGAGTACTGTACTTGCATCAGCTTTCATTATAGTATTCTTTGTTTACGATAGTAGAGAAATTCTTTTCGTAGCACTTGCTTACCAAATAGCAGCGCTTCTAGCCGTTTTAATGCGTACATATATCGCATCGTTTGAACAGCTTTTCTTTATAGATAAGAAACAGCTAATGTTAATGATGCACAGTTTTTAGGCATGCTAAGAACCATCCTAGGGAGAGCTATTATTCTTGAATATGAGTGTAGAATTAACGAATACGACCCCTTAACTCTTCAAGATACATGTAGACCCATTAACAATAAGATTCTTTGTCGTTTTAGTTGCTCTTGCAGTCGATACTATCCAAAATATAGTATAAGTATTCTATTATATGAGAATACTATTATATGAGAATAACATAGATGGTCTAAACGAAGATAACATACGGGTAGTTTCATTGCGCGGATACGTGGAGCTCTCAGCCTTTGAGATATTTTTCGGTGGTTTACGTAAACTTGTGACTAAACACATTGATTATCCATTAGCTACTCCTTGGCATTCTCTTGAACTAAGAATCCGCACTCAAATTATATTATTAATTGTGCTCTTAAGAGTTCTAGGGCTACGTGTTGCCACATATAACAGCTCCTAGAACAGATAGTCCTTTCATATCAGTCATCGAGTAATAGCACTTATGACTATGCGCGTTGACTATCATTTCGGAATTCCTTTCATATCGAGTGATATGTTTTCTTACATATTGTTTTAGTCTCCCAAGCCGAAGGTTCTGGTTCAAATCCCGGCGGCGCACCATACCTCATCCAAACCTAGCAGGTCACTCTTTAGGCCACGGGCTGAAGTATATATGAATGGGTTTAGAAGCAGGTTTTTAAGAATGTGCAATGGTTACCATAACAACTAGCTATGTATCCAAGGCTTTCGAATACAGTGTTTCTTCCCCACGGTACTTCTGACTACTTTTCATTATTTTTAGTTCTGTAGGGGTTAGTCCTTGGTGTGAGTTCACTTGCTTCATCTACACCTCATGGGGCTTAGTCGAGGGCAACGCCACAAACCTCCCATCTAAAGATAAATCATCACCACAAAGCGAATCATCGAATTACCACGCATCAAACAAAGTAATTAAAAAAATAATTATCGTTAAATCTGAATCAGCCTATAAGCTTTCCAGTAAATTCTTAAGTATGAGCCCTTCCTTCATTACTAGAACTATGTTATCAGGCTTTGTTATTACTTCTATGTTACTTAGGGGGTCCTCCTTCACTGCTATGATGTCTGCGTACTTACCTCGTTCTAGCGTACCGGTCTTGTGCTGTAGCCCTGCTACTTCGGCAGCTACTCGGGTAGCAGCTATCAGAGCCTCTCCGGGGGACATGCCTATTCTCTCAACGAGGGTCTTTATCTCTAGGGCGTTCTCACCATGTCTGAAGGGCCCTCCTATATAGTCTGACCCTGCAGCTATCTTCACCCCGTACCTGTACGCCTTCCTAATGTTCTCACAGTGTATTTTAAACACCTCCTCAGCCTTCCTAAGCCCCCACTCGGGGTACCCTGCTCTAGGGCCTTCGTCGAGTATCTTCACGTACGTCACTGTTGTGGGGACCAGCACAACGTCCCTCTCCTTAGCTAGGCGTATACCCTCTTCATCTATGAACGATACGTGCGCAATCACCTTAACTCCTCCTAGGATTGAGTTCCTAATGCCCTCGCTGGAATAGGTGTGTGCATGTACAAACGTGTTGCAGGCCCTTGCCTCATCCACTATAGCTCTTATCTCCTCTACCGTAAACTGTCTGAATTCAGGTCTATCCCTCTGCGATAGCACTCCACCGGACGCCATTATCTTTATAAAGTCAGCTCCCTCCCTCAATACGTACCTCGCTGCTTTACGGCACTCATCAACACCATCACATATAACTCCTGTAAACGGTGAGAAGAGCTTCCTAGTAGTCCTAATATCGGCATACTCCAGCGGGACGTAGTGTATATCGCCGTGACCGAAAGTCTGGCTTATTGGCGGACCTGCAGCAACTATTCGGGGACCAATTAGAGAACCCTCCTCCACGGCATACTTCAGTCTCAGCCCTATCAAGCCTGCTGCATCAACGAAGGTCGTATAGCCGGCGTTTACTAGGGCCTCCAGATCCTTCACAGCCCTCGCAACAAGAACTTCATAAGGTGTTAGAAGAGGCTCCTTCACGAAGTCTCCTGTTTTACACCCGCTAATGTGTGCATGAGCATCTATGAGCCCGGGCATCACAAAGAGTCCCCTAAGGTCTATGACCTCAGCATCCTCAGGGATCTCGACGGATCCACGTGTACCTACATCAGCTATGATACTATCCCTAATCACTACAACACCGTTCTCAATAACCCTATTGGGCTCGGTAGCTGTGAAGACCCTTGCATTAGTTAGAGCAATGACCTTACCCGCTCTCTTACCACCTGTAGACGGCATTGGGTTATCACCTTTAAAGTATGTGCTTCGCCTACATTTAAGCCTTAGATCTAGTTAGCAAAGACCCTACGATCGTTACTATTAATGCTAGTGGAGCTGAGATGAGAGCTGCATGTATCCCGTAAGGTCTAGCTAGTACAGCATCCCATATTATCGTTAGAGCAGCACCCGTGATGAGACCACTAATCCCGCCCATCCTAGTTATCTTCTCTGGTATTAGTGCTAGACAAAGTAGTACTATGGTTATTGCAGCACCGATCATAGTGTAAGAGTACATCTGGATCGCGAGAACAGATGGGAAATACATTCCTATAGCGTAGGCGAATATTGCAAAAGCTGCTACGATTGCTCTAGTCACAATAAAGACTTCTCTTTCAGTTGCAGTAGGCCTGACTACCCTCTTATAAATATCAACAGCAGCACACATAGCTGGTGTCAGAAGGTAGGAGTTCCCCGTTGATATAATGAAGCCTGCGACTCCTGCTAAGAATATTGCACCTAAGACCTCGGGCATTACTGTGGCCCACTTAATAACGGACATACCAGCTGGCATCTCTGGGAAATACGCTCTAGCGAAGAATGCCATTAGAGATACTAGAGGACCTACGATCAGAGCTGCTATAAGCCACATCAGTATAGCTCTCTTAGCTACTAAACTCTCTCTAGCGGCAGCTACTCGTTGCCACATGTTCATCTCACCGAGAAGTAGTAGAAGAAGTGGAAGGCAAGTACTTATTAGAGCAGGTATGGTCATACCACCTGTAATTGTCAAGTGAGTCGGTGGGACTTTTGCAGCTGCTCCAGCGAAGCCGCCTACAAGTGAGTGGGCTATAGTACACCCTATCACTAGGCTAAATAGCATTAGGAAAGCCGTTATAGCGTCAGTATAAGCTATAGAGACGAGCCCACCACTAACTGCAAGTGCTGCTATAACTATTGCACCTATTATTGTGCCGAGCTCTGTACTTATCCCTGTAGTAACGTTTAGGATATAGCCTAGACCAATAAACTGGTACGAGACTATGCCAACATGCGCTATTATTATGATGATCGCTGATATAATACGGCCCCCCACCCCTAACTTAGACTCCATTATTTCAGGTATGGTGTACCTATACATACCCCTGATCTTCTCAGATAAGAGATACAGTATTGCTATACCTATCGGCGGCATAAGCATAAACATGATCGCGGGCCCTAAGCCGTAAATGTAGCCAAGAGATGCAGGTCCTCCAACAACAGTACCGGAGCCGAACCACGTTGCTATCATCGTACCGCCAGCAATTAGAGTTCCTAATCTCCCACCAGCAAGTATATAGTCACGAAGGGTTCTAACACCTCTCTTTGCTAGCCATAACCCTATACCAACCATAAGGATAAGGTATATGAGAACACCACCAAAGAGAACATAGTTTATGGTACCTCCCCATAGTCATAAGTGCAATTCTCTTAATAAAGCTTTCTCATAGATCCTAGTTTTTCGCTATGGTGCAGTTCTTGGTAGCTTCAGAACTTCAACGTTATAGCCCTTATGACACGATGATCAGCAGGGTACGCCCTAGTAACCCTCTTTGGGAAGATAAGACATAATCACTCTAATGAGGTCTGTAGTTACATGGAAGATATTTCTTTGCTTTGAAGCTTATTTGGATCCTGGGGTATGTATAAATACTTTTAAATATCCATGTAAATTCATTAACGTTTTTGAGAATAGCTTAAGCGGTGATGAAGGGTTCATGAAATTACATGATTATAGAGTATAGACCACCATTAAAAACATCGATTTTAGTGCAATTTCTGGGTACGTATGCTATTATTTATGCTGTATCTGGCTACCCATTTCAAGAATCGCCACCATTGTTTCCTAGGATTATAGCCGTGATTTTAGGGTTTATAGTTATTGCTGCGTGTGTATGGAATTTTTACTGTAGGTAGACGTTTAGCTAGGAACTTAAGGTTCTTAGTGGAAGTTTAAGACTTACAGAGTCAAAAAATTATCCTTCCTCGAACCATGAAGATTACGCCTGGAAAACTAACTTTGTGAGATTCAAGTCGTAGAGGTACGAGGATAGAGCACTTCCTAGATTATGCAGGTAATGCTGAGGAGACCGCAGAAACCAACGTAGCTAACGCTAAGAATGGTGCAGGCGTTATTGTTGTGAGAACACTTCCTGATTGGGCTGTGTTACCGGCTTTTGAGGTTTCAGAGTCGAGGTATAGGACTAGTAGTGGTAGCGTAGTACTTTGTATTGTACCGAAGCTTTCCTATGAAATAATGATGAGTAAGAATATTCTAATAACATTACATGAGCGTGACTTTGCACAGTTAGCTATGAAGGTTTCACGGAACGCTATTCATGGTAGATTAATATATATGAAGCCTCCTGATGGTGTATCAAGAAGTGCTAGAGTGGAGTTGAAGGTTCAACGTAAACGTACGAAAACATTTGTAATAAGGAAACTCTTAGCTAAGCTTAAGAACCCTGAGACGCCAGAATTTAGCTATCAACTGCCAAGGATTGAAGATTTAAGGTTAAAACTAGCGTTTACACATATTTAACACCAAGAAAAATTGCAGAAGCTTTAGATTTAGAACTACCAGTAGTCTTTGGAAGCGGATGGGAGTTTGTAGAAGCTAAGATAAGGCTTATACTTAATATGCCAGGTCATAGAGATATAATTGATGAAGCGCAAATAACTATAAAGCCTGTTGTAGAAATAGAGAAGTAGTTTCTGAATATGTAATGACTCTAAGGTATTGATTTTCTAGGTCATGAATACTACAGATTTTTCTTGAATAAGTAACTACGTCAACTACTTGGTATTGATATAAGTACAGCAGCTATTAAGGCTAGTATTACACCAAGTAGTTGAAGAAGTGATATGGGTTCTCTAGTAATTAAGTAAGCAAGTACGACAATAACAGCTGGATATAGAGCTGTTAATGGGACTACTAAAGATGCTTTACCATCTTCAAGAGCTCTTAAAAATGCTATGTATCCTAATCCACCGAAGACACCGGCTACAATAGCTAGCAATGAACCTTTATTAAATGTTATTGGAGGTCTTATGAGGAGGTATGTAGTAAGCGCTATTGTAAATGAAGATATTGCTGAAAGAAGGTATGTAACTACCCACCCTCTTAACATGTTGGAAGAAAGTTTAAGTAGTAATCTCCATATACCCCATAGTAACGTGGCTAGTATCGTGAAAAAGACCCAATTACTCATCAAGTGCTGACCCGGTTCACCTCACCATGCTCCTTCAGCCTCATAGAGATATAGACCTATCTCAACTAGGGTCCTCTACTACCTTTTTCATAAATATCTAGAAATATGTTGCTGTAGATTCTCCACAACAACTCTCCGTACTCCTTCTAGACCACTTAAATCCTTCTCTATGCAATCTACAGGGGAACTCTGTACATAGAAGACAGTTCTCTGCACCTCTAGCCATAGCACACTTTATGTACTCACACTCATTGGTGAGTGTATCACAACCTGGACAGAGCTTCTTCCTGTAAGCAGGGCAGTAGCTATATACTATTCCGCAGAACGATACAAGGACTTCACCTACTCTAGGCATACTACCACCTAGTTCACATAATCTCTAAATAGCTACCACGACTCCAAACAACATAGAGCTAGTGCTTAAACCTCGAGTATTAGCATTAGTGTCTTGGATGGAAGTATCCTGGACGTCATTCCCGAAACGAGAGTTTTAACTAAGGTGGCGGAAGTAGATTATAGGTGGTGGTAACTAAGATGGAGCTCTACGATGTTAATGAGTTCTGGAAATTTGATCTGAGAGTAGGATTTGTAAAGAAGGCAGAAAGAACTAGGAGAACTAGGAAGCTCATAAAACTCACAGTCGACTTCGGCAACGAGGAAAGAGTGATTGTGACGGGTGTAGCTGATCAATATTCACCAGAGGATCTAGAGGGGAAGAAATTCATATTCGTCCTCAATCTGAAACCAAAGAAGTTCTCAGGCATAGAGAGCCAAGGAATGCTTATAGTTGCAGAAACAAATGATGGAAAAGTCTACTTGATCCCGGTTCCTAACAATGTACCCATCGGGGCTAAGGTCTGGTAAGGTATACGTACTTTGAGAATAGCTCCGAAGGCTATGTCTATGTAGTTTACCTGGTCTGTCTCGTCACAGATACATGTATAGGGAGTCCCAATACACTTGCATGCAGAAAGTCCCGTTTCCATCATTGCTTGTCTTCAGCAAGATCTTTAACTCCTCATTCTATTGCTAGGCTTAGATGAAACAATTATAATCGTAATAATGGATACAGAAATTAAGAGTAAATTCTCAAACATGTTTTCTCCTTAACTCTCTCATTTAGTCTTTCTTATTGTTTCAAGATGTTTCATCTTTTGTAGGACCACGGTATTGAGGCTAGTGATGCAAAGAAGCTAAGCCATATAGTTATGTATAGCGAGAATTCGTTTCCAAATGAAGATAGTAAAAAGAATCTTAGAGCAGGTGGTAGTACAGAGGCATTACAGTGATATAATTTGAGGTCTTGGGTAGCACAAGTAATCCATAGTGTTGTATAGCTTAATTAAAATGGTGAGTATAG
>Ga0180301_10000778_pt1 | contig 24995 bp, 29 predicted proteins | sample GuaBasSediGuay16_FD_121797 | JGI IMG/M metagenome (GOLD analysis project Ga0180301, IMG submission 121797) | Subseafloor sediment microbial communities from Guaymas Basin, Gulf of California, Mexico - Guay16, Core 4569-2, 12-15 cm | ecosystem: Environmental > Aquatic > Marine > Hydrothermal... | reverse complement strand
ATCTATAAGCTTATTCAATGTGGTGTAGGGATCTAGTCCTGCTTTTTCCAGCATTTTAATGGCTTCATCTATTCTTATCGGGTGCACCATGGTGATTGAAATTAACTGATCTAAACCGGTTACCGTGAAACCTGGTTCCTTTTCAACTAACAATGAAACTTTTTTCTCACTTAGGGTTTCTTCGAAAATCTTGTACGCTAAAAGTATTTTACTTTCGGGGGGCGGTTTTACCCACCTTTCAGCCGGCGGTCTGACGGGGATAGCAATATAGGCTTTCGATGGATTAATTTCCTTAAGTTTAGATGCAATGTTTCTGAGGTTTTCCTCTGAATCGTTTACTCCTTTAACAAGCATTGTTTCCGTTAACAGTATTCCATCGAATTCCTGGGAAAAATCCTTCATGCCTTCGAGTATCGAATAGAGGTTTAACCTACTATAAGGCCTATTTATTTTCCTGAAAACATCCTCTAGTCCTGCATCTATTTTCATCGACACTAGATCAGCCTCAGCTAAATCGCATCTTACATTGTCTATGAAGAAGAGGGAGGCGTTGGATAATACAGCAACAGGTAGATTAACGTTCTTCTTCAGCAATTCTATGAGCTTTCCTATATTTACATCTAGAGTAGGTTCTCCGTCAGGAACTATGGTCACGTAGTCGACTTTACCCTTATATTTCCCTAAAAATTCAACTACCTCCTTCGAGATTTCATGAGGGTTAAAGAAGGCTCTTCTTTTTATAGTTAGATTGCTTGTTCTTCCTATTTGACAGTATACACATGAATATGTACAGTATTTAGGTGGAATATTATTTATGCCTAAAGATAATCCGAGCCTTCTCGATGGAACAGGTCCAAAAACGAATTTCATTTCATCACTACTAAACTTCATGTGCTAGTAGGTATTAACGTTTTTCTATGATCGATTTCAAATAATCCATCTATTTTTGTGGTGGCATGTGTCTTCTCTAGGATTGATTTTCGGTTGTCACCAAATGTTAAAGTTTTTATTACAAAAGATTTTAATATTTTGTTGGGATTTTTTGGAGAGAGCCATGAATAGTTTTGGTAATTCTTTCTGGGAAAGGTATAGTAGGCAACTAGTTTTACCAGTTATAGGGAAAGAGGGGCAATTGAAGTTAAAAGAAAGTTCGGTGGCTGTGATCGGGTGCGGAGCCCTTGGAACAACTTCTTCAATGCTTCTCGCAAGAGCAGGGGTCGGTAGAATCAAGGTGATAGATCGGGATTACCTAGAGTTGCATAACCTTCAGAGACAAATACTCTATGATGAGGAAGACGTCCTGCGGGCTGAGCCAAAGGCTGTAATCTGCGCTAGGAAACTTAAGGCAATTAACTCCAGTATAGAGGTGGAGGCCGTAGTTGATGATGTAAGTTCAGAGAACGTGGAAGACCTGATAAGGGATGTCGACCTGGTGGTCGACGGGCTCGACAACCTCGAAACCAGGTTTATTGTAAACGATGCGGCACTTAAACTCAGTAAACCATGGATCTATGGGTCCGTCATATCGACATACGGGGTTTCAATGAATATAATTCCAGGAGAGACACCCTGTCTCAGAGACCTTATACCTCATTTGCCTCCGCCAGGCAGCCTTCCCACGTGCGAAACAGCCGGTGTCTTGAATGCTGCGGCTATAATGGTGGCGTCCATACAGGTTACAGAGGCTATAAAAATACTGACTGGACAGGAGTACTTCAAAGACGAGCTACTTTTCATGGATCCCTGGAACAGGGAGTTTAAAAGGATTAAGGTGAGGAGGAGTCCAAGCTGTCCTTCATGTGTTAAAAAGAGATACGAATTCCTCGAGAGGAGGGGCACTAGAAGCATAGTGCTTTGCGGGAGAAACGCTGTTCAAGTAATGCCTCCTAGAAAAGCCTCACTCAACTTAGGGAAGCTCGCCGAAAAGCTTTCGAAGATAGGTGTAGTGAAATATAGTTCCCACATGCTTCTGTTCAAATCAGGTTCATATGAAATAGCGTTATTCCCTGATGGTAGAGCTATAATAAAAGGCACCAGCGACGGCAAGGTTGCTCGAGCCATATACTCGAAATACATTGGAGTCTAATACTTGTCTACTAAAACTTACACATGGATTCTGTAATGTCTTTAATGTGGAAGTTTAGCTAAATCCATGGATTCTACAACGCTTTTTGGAAGGTGTTTCAGGTCCTCTGCCAGCACCCTCAAATTATATATACATCCTGGATCCGGTCCCGTGGGATCCCCCAGATATGAATACGCCCTTGCCCTACATCCTCCACAAATAAACCTATAAGGGCATTTGCCACAGTTCTCCTTGAACCTATCTCTTTCTCTTAGCCGCTTGAGTAGAGGAGAATTCTCCCAGATTTCTCTAAAGCGTTCTTTCCTTAAATCGCCTACCGGTATGGGCATGAACACACAGGGTGTTACCACACCGTCAGGCTGTATTGCCGCATATATCCTGCCTGCCCCACATCCTCCTATAAACTCCGCTAACGTCGATATCACGGGATCCCCCTTTAAATAGAAGTGTGTGGCTGCAACGTCTCTACCGCCGCTAAGCTGAAACGAAACTCTACCGAATTGGGGGGCCGTGGAAAATATATCTATTTTCCTCTTCTGGTTTTCATGGTAGAGCTTGCGTAGAAGCTTCTCCCGTTCAATGGGATCTAGATCCAGGTTGGCGATATCCCTTCCTCTACCTACAGGTATGAAGTTAAAGAATATCACCCTTTGTACACCTATCTCTTCTGCTAAGTCGAGTAGTTCATCGATTTCAGAGAAGTTTAATCTGGTTACTGTTGTAGCCATCCCGGTCGAGAACCCCATTTTCACGGCGGTCTTTAATCCCTCAACAGCCCTCCTCCAGGACCCTTCCAGTCCCCTAAATTTATCGTGTTTACGGGGGTCAGCTGAATCTATGCTCACCTCAACGTACCTTAACCCAGCTTTTTTCAATTTTCTAGCGTAATTGGGGTCTGCAAGAGTCCATCCATTGGTGGCAACCGAAGTATATAGGCCACGTCTCGAAGCCTCACTTAAAACCCTTAGGAAATGCGGGTGTATTGTTGGTTCACCTCCACTGAAAGCTAACGCCGCAACACCGGCCTCATCCAGTTCCCTGACGATCCTAAGCTTCTCCTCCAATGAAAGCTCGTTTGGAAGGGGCTTTTCAGCCCGCTGGTAACAGTGTCTACACCTAAGGTTACACATGTTGGTGAAGTTCCAGACTATTAGGAAAGGTGTCGGAAGCCTTTGAGGCACCGTTACACCGTAGCGTGCAAGCCCCTCTATGATCAAGGCAAACCCCTTTCGAATGGAGGGATCTCTAATGTTCTTCCAAGCCTCCTTCCTATCCCCATGGAAAACCATCATACCCGTCTCTATTATGGTTCTCAGTACTAGGGAGTAGAAGCGAGCCAACATGCATACGTCTCCGTCTCCTGCAAGATGTCTTAGAGACTCCTCTAAGATCCTCCGCCGCACCCCTTTGTACTCTATCTCCTTTGTAAGAGCCTTTAGAACTACCCGTGAAAAGGGGTTCTGGAAGCCCAGCTTTAAAGCCAATAATAATACGCCAGTCCCACTTCTCCCAGACATTGCACTACCACTATACATAAAAATTACGAAAAGTCTAAAATAAGATTTTTTATCATATATATGAGGAAAAACCATGTACCTTAGGAAGGGGGAACTGGTTCGTGCCGTACGGGAGGTTCTGGAGGAGAACCCTCACTGGGTTACAGCGATGATCTACGACATAGTCAATTACAGCGCTCTCGCAAGGAAAATTAAACCCATACTAGAAAAAAGGTTGGGGCAACAGCTTAAACACAACTCCATTGTTAAAGCAATAATAGTTTTCTCGGAGAAACTGAAGAAAGAATCCAAAAAAGTTCTGTCAACACTAAACCAAGCATCCTTCAGCGTGAACAGTAGCAAAAACCTACACTACACGCTAAACGAAAAAGGTGAGCTAAAAAGCATAAGAATCTCCGATACAAGAGAAAAAAGAGGAGTAACAGAGATAATCGTCACAGGCTTCAAGAACAAACTCTTCTTCAAAAAACACTTCATCCCCCAAATCCTAGCAAAAGACGTAGATCTAAAACTATTCATAGACCAAGGCGACAAACTACTCTTCTACGTAGACCACAAAGACGCCTGGAAAATACTCAAAATACTAGCAACCTAGACACCACCCAAAATAACATTTCGACATAATAATACAATGAATAATAAATAAAAATAGAAACCCCTCCTAAGCACCTAAAATTTAACAACCCTTTCAGCAAAATTTATTATAATCCACACTCACATCTACTGTAAGGGATCCTCAAATCATTTTATCCCCCCCAATCAAAATAAAGATGATGAGTGAACTTCCCGTCAGACAGATGAAGAGGTTTCTGGTCGCTGACGAAAAATTCAGAGACGTTTTCATACACCTCCCAGTCAATCCGATAGAAAGCGTGGTATATATTCCTTATTTACATCTAAAATAATTGGGGATTCCCTTGAAGAAAGAATTGTTTGATAAGATAGCTTACGAGTTAAAGTGTTTCTTCTCGGAGGAAGATTATGAAGAGCTGATGAAAAAGGGTTTCGTTGAGTTGAAGAAGTTCATCGAAAAACCGGAGGTTAAGAAGATAATATTGAGGGTTACCGGGCCTCTCATTATGATATGGATGGTTGCGAAAGTGGGGGTTTACGAGATAAAGGTACCTATTCTCAATATTTATTTAAAAGACTAGCAGTTTCTTCTTTCACAGCCCTCTTAGTCAACTCATTGGGGGCGGGTTTTCAGTCAGGCCTCTATATAAGAGAGCAAGATGACAGGTCTAGGTTTTTATGTCAAAGAGAAGACCAAGGTATATATTTGTACCTCGACTCTCTAGTGATTCTAATATCGTTCAGATGTTTGTTTGCGACGTTGTGGATAAGCGGTATGGTGATGTTATCGTTCCACAGGCTCAACGATATGGTATAATCCTCCTTAAGATACCTAACCAGCTTCTCGAAGATAATCTCATCCATGCTCTTAGGTATGCCGAACTTCTTCCTGAACTCATCGACTACCCCGATCATTTTTAGCACTTCTCCGACAGGTACCCCATCCCGGGGTGCAGACGCCGGTTTCCCGGCGGGAATGAAGCCTACGGGTGGGCGGTATGGAGGCTGTGGTGTATAAGACCGTAAAATATCCCATTGTAGTCCGGCTCCCCCCAGATGTGAGCATCGAAGACATTGACAAAATTAAAGTCGAGTTCGAGACTGAGGGGCAGGTTTTCGGCGACGCGCTCGGCTACCACCAGAAATTCGTTAGAATCCCAGTCCCCCATATCATACGAATGAAAACCTTGTATACCGATGAAGGAGTGATCGAGCAATACGTATCTTTAGCGAACGTCAGGCTAGTTGACGACTGCTGGAACGAGAAAGTCATCAAAATCAGTCTTCCTGAGTGCTTCTACCTCTTTAAAGGGAGGTACCGCCCCGTTAAGAGACCTAGGTGGAAAGTTGGGAGGGATACCCGCAGATCCATCAGGAGAACTCTGAAGAAACTGGGTTTCAGCGACAAGGAGATAGAGGCGTACATGAGGAGGAGGCTTCTGGAGAGGGAGACTAGGAATGAGATAGAGCTTGTCAGGGGCTCCATCAAGATCTACCTGACCTACTGGCTTAAAGGCGATCCTAATCCAAGGCATATATTGATCGGCGTGATCAATGTGAAGTCTCTTGGAAAGGCTAAGGTGCCTGTTAAGCATGTAATGGTAGTAAAGCGGAAGAAGGTGAACATAAAGGGCGTCGGGTACCAGCCTCCCAAACTTGAAGTAGTGAAGCTCAATGGGAAGGAGTTCATCACCAGAGATGTTGAGGTGGTTAGGCAGGAGGTGCCAGAGGGGCTTTTCGTCAGAATTAAGGGCTGGATTATATCTAACAACTCCGCTGTCGAGTTCAAGCTCGGAAGTACGGTGAAGAAGGCGAGGTCAGGCAGGATGAGGGTGCTTGTTCTAAGGCTTTTCAGCCCGCGCAGGACAGTAATAAGGTTCGGTCACCAAGTATTCGCAATTCGAAAACTCGATGAAAACCTGTTGTGCTGTGTGCAGAAGGCGAAGGAAATTGATCTGGAGTGGCCGAGTGGTGGAAAGTTGCATCATAAAATAATCTCTGAAGATAAAGAGTTCATGTGGAGCAGAAGGGTAGTGGAAGTGAACGGGATAAAAGCAGTACAGTACTTCCTTACATTCGGAAAGCTCGACGGGGGGACTCTGATCATATATAACACTCAGCACAAAGACATTGGCAAAGATAGGATAAGGTGCCACCTACGCAACGGCGAGATGCTGGTCATAACGCACCTCGACCCCAACCTCAGAAACCACTACTTCTAATATTAGGTACTATATACCACAGATTACATCCTTTTGGGGATGACTGACCGCCCACCTAGCCGAGGCTCCCGATGACGAGGAACTCCTGCTGACCTCTTCGGGCTGTGACGAGTTACCATTTCGCCGAGGCGGTGCGGAGACGGCATTTAGCTGAGCCCTTCTCCTCTTCGGGAATAGATATGAGAAAGGTAAGAAAGATATTGGGTCTAAACCCAATAATAGCAACAGTATTCCTAATAATCGCCGCCGTCGTTGTTGGAGCGATGTTCCTTGGCTGGCAGATGGGCTGGTTTAAATCCACAGCCCGAACAGCCGACATATCAGTAACCGCAGAAATAATTAAGAGTAGCTCTGGAGACCAGATGGTTATAACAGTCAAGAACGTCGGCACTGTCAAGGTATATCTGGTCGGTCTCAAAATTCCCGATGACTCCGGCCCCGATGGGGCGAGCCTAGCAACATCTGATCTGTTATCACAGCAACCTGACAAGGCAGTGGACATCAACAACGACGGCACTAACGACTACATCTACCTCGACCCCGGAGAGAGCCTGAGCTTCACAGCTAGCGGAAGCTGGACTAGCGGGTCTAGCTACTTGGTAACAGTCTACTATATCGACGACCTAGGTAACACCTTAGTCAAGACTATCAGCGTGCAGGCATAGAAAGAGGCCAAAACTCCCAACTTCCTATCTCCCGATTTTTTCTCATTGGAAACCCTCTCCAATTAACACTCGGGTTGTGAGTATGAGATCTGTTATTAATAGAGCCGTGGAGATGATTGAGAAGGAGGTGACTGTAGAAGCAGTCGAGAGGTTGCTTATAGGCAGGAGGAGCCCCACAGTGCTCTTTGCTGGCTTCCCGAGCAGGAAAGTCAGGCAGTGGGCGGACGAGAGGCAGAGGTCTTGGGGACTCAGAAATGGAGAATATCTCCTCATGGCCTGTATACGGATGATATACGACGTGATCCTGTTCAGCATCGGTGGAATCCATTCATTCGATTTCGTTCTTGATAATAAACGCAATATAAGGAAAGCCCTCAGGGCGCTGATGGAGCACATCGATAAGAAGGCTCTTGACGATGCTGTCGATGAGATATTCCGATGGTGCATGGTCGTCGCCATTAAGATATCGAATAAAATATCGAATGCTCTAGCAGATATTTTGAAGGTGAAGACCCGCTGGTTCGCTATCATGTTGCAGTAGCCTATCCGCAGACAGGCTAGGGCTTAGCAAGTGGGTACCTATTTTTATTTACTGTTCACTCTTCATGTTTAAGCAGTCTCGGGCGCCCCGTGAAGCGGGGGGAGGGAGGGGGGATGATCCGTCCACCGCCGTCGCCTGCCAGCTTCCCGCTGAGGGCGCCCCTTCCGGGTGAAACTATGAATCTGGCTTATGCGATCATTAGAGACATTTTAAAGAGAGTCCTCGAAAGGGCTACTAAACAAAGAACTGTAGGGGAGAGAAAGGAGGACAGTAGGGCAATCATTGCTATGAGCGACCTGCACATCTCATAATTTTTCCGGATTTTTGAGGAGGCTCCTCTCACCTTCGGGCCATTAGGCCCGGTGGACGGAGATATGAATATGAGTATTATTGAAGAGCTCAGAAAAGTGGAGAAGAGCCCCAATGAGTTCGTCGCGAAGGTATTTGAGCTAATGGGAGAGAAAGAGCTCGCTGAAAGGGCCAGAAAGGTCAAAGTGTTAACGATAGACGTGCCGGCTATAGCCAGAGTCGTCGCCCAGTTTTTAGAGGCCGAGATCGATGATGCTGTCGCCTTTAGAGCAGTAAGCCACCACGACGGCTTCAGAAACGTGGAGCTGATGCACTTAGCGGAGTGGCTCAGTAACCACATCGACTGGTACGATAAGGACGATGTCGAATTATATAATTATGTGAAAAAGAAGGAGTTTGAAGATTACGAGATTACAGCGGTTGCGCTCGCATCGATACAAGGGTACAACTACGCGGTATGCATCGACGATAACAGCGACGATCCCTACTTCCTTTGGATAGTCGTCTCCGACCACAAAAGGGTATTTGACCTAGCGAAGAAAGTGGAGAGCGTACTAGGTGAGACAGACGAGTATATTGAAACTATTGAGGATCTCGAAAGACTAAACCTGTAATAAAGCAGGATCAAAAGAGAGCACCTCAGAAGTGCGTGCATGAAAATATAATCCCTTTCTTTACCCCCTCCCTCCCTTTCTTCCTCCTTCTCGTGTCCTTCTGGTGACCAAAATGGCGGTGGACGGTGAATTAAGACTTGAGCAGGTTAAGACTGTCCTCGACCGAGCAGTAGAGATGGTTGAGCATGAAATCACGATAGAAACTGTAAACGAACTGCTGGTCAGTAAAAGGACTGGAAAACCCTACGCCAACTTCCCGTCAAAGAAAGTTAAGAAGTGGGCTATCGAGACTCAGGCTAAGTACGGACTTGAGTACAGGGAGGATATAATTGAGGGGCCATTGCTCTATGCTTGTATTAGGAGGATCTACAAAGAACTTGAATTTGACTTAGGAAGGAACTACAATGTGGGGTGGGCGCTTACGACGTACATGGATATAGAGGATGGGTTGTTGAACGTAATTAAGAGCAAGTTAAGGCTCAGCAAATTCTTCCTCAAGAGTGACTTAAGTGAGGATGTGAGGAAGTGCTTTGATGAAACTGTTGAAATAATAAAGAAACATTGTGAAAGTGTAGTGAGGACTATCAGGAATGTATTGCTAAAAGGCATTAGCTTAGGAGCCCTCCGCTGGTATCAGGCGTTTGGATATCCTAAAAGCATTGTAGTCATGGAGAGCGATGAAAAGGAGCTGAAGAAGCTGTTTGAGGTAGACCTGCGCTGAAGGAGCTGTGAGGTCGGGGACGGGCTAATTCCCCCTTTTTCTCAGATGCCTCCCTCTCCCTTCGGGCTTTTAAGGGGGTGGTGGTTATGGGGGCTAGACCTAAATTAGGTATCAGCCCCATAATCGCCACAATCTTCCTGATCTTCAGCGCTGTCTTGGTCGGTGCATTATTCCTAGGATGGCAGGTAGGGTGGTTCAAAGTCCAAGCGCGTGAGGGGTTGGTAGCAGTCCAAGTCGAAAGCGTGAGTTCAAGCAATATCCAGCAGGTAGTCATCATCGTGAAGAACGTCGGCAACGTGAAAGTAACCCTACTTGGCATTGATGTCGGAATAGACAAAAACGACGGAACACTAGCATTCGAAGTATACCCTGAAGGGCTGGTGTCCTCATTAAAGGACGGCGATAACGACGGGGAGTACGAGTTCATCGAGATCAATATCGACGGTGCTATCACGTTAGAGCCCAGCGACAAGGTCACAATATCAGTAAGAGTCTACGGCACAGGGTGGACAGGCGGGAAGAGCTATCTAGTCATGGTAGTGTACAGGGACGAGCTGGGCAACAGCCTCACTAAAGCAGAGAGCTTCGTAGTCTAATTGTACTCTTTTTTGAAATTTTTGGGTGACCCAAGCTATGATTGAGAAAGTCCTAAGTATTGTGATGGCGGGGCTCCTGCTGGGCTCAATTGGAATAGGTATTATAGGAACTATATACCACGAATTCAGAATTCCATTTTACGCCGGAGACCACGTAATGAGTAAAATCTACGCCAGCATGAAAGAGCCAAGCTTTGAGGAAGCCCTGAAGGTAGCCCAAGCTAAGATCAGCGAACTGATCAACCCTCAAGAGAGGATACTTAACGACCTCCTGAAGAAAATCGAGGAAAGCGGATCTGATAGAGAGAGTGCAGGGGAGAGAAAGGTAAGCGTAGAGGACTGGACTAAGCAGTTCAAGGAGGGGGCTGAGGAAGGTTCTGGGATAGTCAAGGACACATGGCTGACAGGTAAGCATCTAATAGAAGGTAAATGGAAGAAGCCGAAACCTCATCCTCCAAAGCATAAACCTCCTAGACCTGAGCCTCCAAGCCCTCCGACACCTAAAGCGGAAGTAACAGGAATGAAATCAGTAATCGAGGGCACTAAAACCTACATCTACATCAGGTACGAGGCTCAGTTGAACGCCAAATTGGAATATTTAATCAGGCTTGCAGGACTTTATGCGATAAAACCAGAGGAGGAACTGATTGATGGTGGGCTGGTAAGGCTAGTGGTAGATGGGGAGAAAATCGACATGACCTACAGCTTCACGATGGAGATGCTGGCGACGATGAAGCCAAAACTGATAGTATGGTTCGAGGACAAGTACGGAAGACCAATCAGCGAGAAGCCCTACGAGTTTGATTTGAGACCGGTAACGCTAATGATCGACTTACATGGCACTAAATGGTATATCGTCCATAGAGGCAAGATGTATGAGGGGTCGTGTCCTGAAACCGACGTGATCTTGATGAATATCGAGAGGTCGGCAGTATTTAGTAGGATTCTACCGCCCGGTTAGCCACTATACGTTTAATTTTTAAACAAAAATAAGCCTGAAATCGGGAAAACCTCTCTTATTCTTTGCCCTTCGGGATCAGATATGAAAGCTTTAGCAATAGTTTTAGGAGTACTGTTTGTGCTGGCAACTTTTTACTCAGCGATTTACTGGGTTATAAGCTATGCAACAGCTAATTATCCCGAGTCTTTCAAGTATATCATAGCTATCTTCAAAGGCTTCAAGGACGGGAACTTTGAGTCAATCACTCAGATGATTCTTGATGACTTCACGAACTCGACGAGAGGTGATATCGATGGGTAAGAGGCCAAAGCTGACGAAGAGGCAGATAGAGGAGCTAAAGAGGCTCTACAGGGCTGGCGTCAGCGTTAAAGAGATTTGCACAAGGTTCGGTATATCACACACCACATTATACAAGTACCTGCGGGACAGGGGGAAGGTATCTTCCATAATTCCAGTGATGAAGAGAGGTTTATGGGGGAGGCTGACGCCTGCTTCTTTATGCTCCAGAGTTTGATCAGAAAGGTTAAGGAAGGGGAGCTGGAGGAGCCCTTGGAACAATAATGTTGATCTGACGAACCGCAAGTTGCTGAAACCCCCGTTTTGCCAATTAGTTGCTGAAACTAAGGTTTTATCTACTATTTGTAGATAAAAATAAGTGGGTAATTTCAGCAATAAATTCTAGAGGTGTATAAGGTGAAATGTAGGTATGCGTCATACGAAGTAGTCCATAGGGTAGGCTTACCCCCTTTGTTAAGGATCAAAGTCGAACTAGACTTCAGAGAAGATTTCAAGGCAGACCGCCCCCTCCTCGTACTGCCTCCCAGATATAAGGTTGAGCTGTACGAAGTCGCAAAAGACTTGAGGGGGAGTGGGCCAAGGGGAGTTATCGACCACGGTGTTGGAGAGGGGGCATATCTGCCGAGACCTGCCTCGGAGACCCTTAAAACCTATATCAACGTACCTATCTCGAAAGAGCTTATCGATAAATTTAATGAGATGAAGAGGATTGGTAAGCTCCCTGCTTTCAACATATACCTTGAGGTTGACGCAATATACTTCGAGACAGGCTTTCCTAAACTTTATGGGTTTACTTATAATGTATGGAAGTCCATACATGGTCAGGAAAGGCCTCTTGTCGTCTTCTCGACCGATGAGGTTGACCTCTTAATGAGGGATCTCAAGTACGTTGATGTACTTAGGATTGAGATCCCACTCCCACTTAAAATCGAGGAGGTCGCTCAGGAAAAGCTCGTCAGGAGTGTTAAGGAGCTTATGGTCGCTGAAGAGCTATTAAAGAAGGGAGATTACCCGGAGGTTCTGCGTACATGCAGGAACATAGTAATGAACCACCTGACAAAGGTCGTCGAAATTGAGGAGGAAGGTAAAAAGAGGAGGAAGAGAGTGTTCAGCGACGAGATAACCGATTACATCCTCGGCAGAGTTCCTGAGTACGAGAAGAGCCTCTATGAAGATGTCATTAAGAGCATTGATCAGACCCTTGAAGGGCTCTTACAGCATCTACATAAGTTCATCAAGGAGGATACTGGAAAGCTTCTCAGAAACCCGCTAAGAGCGGATGCTGAGTACGCCTTCTACACCCTGTTCAGCATAGTGAAGTACCTGACTGAACTGTCCCTAGAGAGGTAGCCTACGCCTTTTCTATCGGGTGTTAACATGGAGAAGGCGGTTATCTACGCTAGGGTCTCGGTTCACGGAGAAGACACTATCAATCAGATAGAAGCTATTAGGGAGTGGGCTGAAACACACGGCTACGAGATAGCTGGCGTCTTCAAGGATGAGGCAGTTACCGGGGCTGGAGACCCTCTTGAGCGGGAAGCCTTCAAGTCCCTGCTGAAGTTCTGCGAGGACAACGGTATAAAGACGATACTGGTCTACGACCTGAGCAGGTTCGGCAGGTCTCTCCCCGAGGCTGTTCAAGCCCTTAAGAAGCTCTTGGATATGGGGTACACGGTCATCTTCACGAGGTTCAACCTGAAGGCTGATTTGAGCGACATCGCAGGTAAAGTGATGATCTACACTCTTCTTATGGCCAGCGAGCTTGAGCGGGACTTCATGCGGATAAGGCTTGAGACCGCTAGGAGAGCGGGTAAACGAATTGGAAGACCTCCTAAAGTTGACGATAATACTCTTAAGAGGTATCTTAGAAGGTACAGAGAACTTAGATTGAAGGACGTCTGGAGGATAATGAGGAGCGATGGTTACGATATATCGTACTATCAGTTCCTTCGCAGAATAAAGAAGCTGAAACAACATTCCATTTAATATCCGTTATCTTTCTTAATGTCAAGTGATTACTTCATGCTATGAGAGGTTAATGTAGTACTGTACCATTATACTTATTAAATATTGCGGAGAATTCTATAGTGGGTGCTATAGAGGTCATGCCAGTATTATCGGTTACAAGGGTAGGTAGATACTATAGAACCACTATTCCCCGGGAGGTTAGGAAATTGTTAGATATAAACGAAAACGATGAGATAGAGTGGTTATTTGAGAGCGGGAAGATAATTGTTAAAAAGAGGAAGAGAACATGACGAATCACCCTTTCATTATTCGTAGACAACGAAGAATAGTATTTGTATTCCAAAACAGGACTTCAAGGTGAGTATATGAGTTTAGGGATGAAAATAGATCTTCAGGGACTTGCTAATAAGATAATAGAAAGTGCTAGAGTTATAGAAATAGCGTGTAGAAGAGATGACCCATTATGCCATGAGGAAAACCTTAGAGTCAAAGTTGAAGAACTACTTCAAGAGTACGCATGGAGTAAATTAGGAGTGCCATCTCCTATATTGGAATACAGGGTTGATGTAGGAACCTACGTTAAACATTACGGACGTATTGACTCTTTATACGGGTTAGTCTTATTTGAGTACAAGAAACCGTACCCAGGCTTAAATGTTACCAGCATAAGGAGTGACGCAATTAACAAAATAGTGAAAGAATACATTCCGGGATTACTTAGAGATGAGAGAATAAAAGCACTGATAGAGAGAATAAAGAGTAAGGGATTGATACCATATATTTCAGCAATAGTAACTGACGGGTTACGAGTGGTTTTTGTAGAATACAACATTGAAACTAAAAGTTATGAAGTAGATCCTGAAATAGGATGTTTTGAACTTGATCCTCATATAGTGAGGAGGATTATAAGGCTAGTTCTAGCGTCATGGAGGAGAAAGTTAGACGCTAAGCTTCTTGCATCTGAATTCGGATATGCGAGCGAAGTCGCTAAGCGTGCAGTGAGAGTTCTTTATAAGAAAATAGAGAACGCTAGAAGCAATAAAACAAAAAAGCTTTTTGATGAATGGGTTAAATTAGCCTCACAAGCATACCCAATCGCAAGTCCTGAACTCAAGAAAATAGCTAATTACTACGGTTTCTCATCCACTGAAATAGAAAAAATTGATGGAGCTAAATTATTTTATGCCATTCAGACCTATTATTCAATAATTCTAAAGCTATTAGCTGCTGAGGTTGCTTCTAGATTCTATGACTCAGCTCTCTCATCTTTCATAGAAGAGGTTAGAAGAATAGCAGTTCAGCCTACTCAACTGCTGTCATACATGACCCTACTTGAGAATGGTTATGTGTATTCATGGTATGGAATTAAGAACTTTATTGAAGGAGGTATGTTTAGCTGGTATCTTGATGAATGGGACGAGGACATATACAGAGTTATGAAGGATATAATTGATAAGCTTTCAGAGTTTGATATTGAAATCCTAACGCTTAACCCTTCATTTGCCCGTGATATGTTCAAGCTTTTGTATGAGGAGCTTATACCACGAGAGGAGATACGTAAATTCTTAGGGTTCTACACTACTCCGGACTGGTTCGCCGAGCTTATACTTGATGTATTAGGGATAAATTGTAATAGGTTTATAGAATTGGAAAAGCAAAGTAAAGACCCCTTTGATTTAAAGTTCCTCGATCCAGCAGTAGGAACAGGAACTTTTCTTACGTTAATAATCCAGAGGATGGGCGAGCACCTAATAAAGAGGTACTCCAAGAATGGTATACTGGACTCTAAAGTAGCTAATTCAGTACTGAGGAAGATCATAAAGAATGTGGTAGGTTTTGATATTGATGTACTAGCTGTCCTTACGGCTAGGACAAACTATCTAATAGCCTTAGCAGCCACGGGACTTTTAGAGTATAGGGGTGGTGAACTAATAGAGATACCGATATACTTAGCAAATTCGGTAATAACTGCTGAAGAAGCAAAGGATACACAGCTAGTAACAGTAGATGGAAAGACCGAACCTGTAGAAGTTGTTAAAATTGATACTACAGCAGGTACGTTCTTCCTACCGTTCAGACTACTAAAAGAGGGTGTAATGTTAGGTTTCCTTAGCGAATTAAGAGAGTGTATTGAGAACAAACTATCGTTCTCAAATCCACGAGTAAAGGAAATAATTAAGAAATATAAGGTAACGCCGTTTGAAGCTAAGGTTATTGAGGATGGTTTGTATAATAAGCTCTTAAAACTTGAGGAGGAAAAATTGGATAAGGTCTGGATCCCCATTATAAAGAGCCACATAGTACCAATAATATTTAAGGAGCAGTTTGACTATTTAGTAGGTAATCCTCCATGGATACCTATTAGAGATATAGTCAACGTAAGATATCAAAGTTTAGTAAAGAACCTCGCAAAAGATCGCTATTCACTAGTAATAGATGAGAGGCTAATGCCACACATTGAAATGGCTACTCTGTTCTTTGTAAGAGCTATGCATCTGTATCTCAAAGACAGAGGATTAATAGGTTTCGTGATGCCTAAGGCTATTTATAGCGGAGACCACCACGATAGATTTAGAAGAAATGACGTTAAAGAAGTAAACTATAAATTCCTGAGAGTATTAGACTGCGAAAAAGTTGAACCACTTTTCTATGCACCGGCGTGTGCAATAGTGGCTCTCAAAGGTGAGAAGACCGACTATCCTGTTCCTACTTTGATTGTTAAAGGTAGATTGCCAAGTGATAGACATAAGATTATCCCGCTTTCAAAGGCAAAAGAACACCTAGAATTTAAGGAAGACGCACTACATCTCAATATAGTTGGTGAAAGATCTTACTTATCAACCATGGGACTTGGAGAGATAAAGAAGATTCGCAGTGACTACTATAAAGGTTTCTATCAAGGGGCTACAGTAGTCCCTTACCCATGTTGGTTTGTTGATATAGTGGATATGCCAAGTCCCGATATAGTGATAGTTAGAACCTCTAAAAGAACTATTGTAAGAGGTCAGAAATCTGGTTCACCATATAAAGGTGTAGTTATAGGACCTCTACCAGTAGAGAAGGAGTACCTCTACGGCGTCTTCACTAGCAACGAGATACTCCCATTTGTTCACCTTGAACCCAATATAGCAGTCTTTCCTATCTCCATCGGAGTGAACTCTTATGAAATCTTGGAGAAAGAAGATGTCAGAAGAAGAGGGCACATTTACATGTATAGGTGGCTTGAAGAAGTAGAAAAGGTGTGGAAACGGGTTAGAAAGGAAAAAGAAAAGAAGTTTAATGTGTATGAGTGGCTTAACTATCAAAATAAATTAACAAATCAAAATCCAAATGCAAAATATGCTGTTATTTATGCTGAGGCGGCAACCAATATGGTATCAGCGATTATAGATATTGAGAGAGTAAAAAATGTTCATATTAATAATATTAAGCTCAATGGTGTGGTGTTCGGTCATACAGTCTATAGATATTATACTGATAACTTTGACGAAGCTTGCTACCTATGCGCTATATTAAATTCGTCAATATTAAATGAGCTTGTTAAGCCTATGAAACCCCCAAGTAAGGGTGGTAAAAGATGGGCAAAACATTTTAGTAAAAAACCGCTAGAGTTCCCAATACCTATATTTGATCCCAATAATGAATTTCATAAAAGATTGACGGAACTGGGTAAGGAGGCTACAGAAAGGGGCTGGAAGGTTCTGGATAATCTTTTGAAAATCAAATATAGTAGGCTCATAGAGGTTAAAGGGTTCCTAGATTATAGAGAGCTTGGAGACCTGAGAGATGAAATAAGAGCTCAGATAAGCGATATACTAGCTGAGATAGACTCGTTAGTCTTAAAACTTTTCACAGAATCCGGTATTACTATTTCTGAAAGAAACACGCTAAGTAGACGAAGTAAAAGACATTCAAAAGGTGATTCCGGTAAAACCTTACTGTTAGACATGTTCTTCAAGAAAGCGGATGCCTCATAACCTCCGTCAAGGTCGCCACCGATGTCTGCAACACGATTTTACATTGAGGTTTCCGAGAAGCGTTCTCAACTGCTACAGATAGTTGTAGGAGCTATAATAATAGCGATTGCTATAGGCCTCCTAATAAATATTATCTACGATAAACTTCTCCGACTATTGATTATACGATTGGGGTTATATGAAACGTTCTTGGTAATTCTAATTCTCATAACTTTACTGTTTATTGTTATAGCGCTTTTCGCTAACATTTATCTGGGGAGAGCATTTATTGTAAGCATTCCTATGACCTTATTAATAAATAGGGTCTCTGGGGAGTCTTTACCTATCACCTATGAACCTGCTAATACGGCTAACTTTATCTTAACTAGTTATGTCAAAGAGAAAGAAGTATCTTTGTTTAAGGAAGAAGTACCAGATTTAAGGGATAACTTACTACGTGATCTTATTGAAGTCATCATTGTTGACTGGTTTGTTAAGGCGTCCTCTACCTATTTAACCCCTGATGGAAGACTTGTAAAACCTCCAATATCTTTTCCTCAGACTAGTAAGAAGTACGTAACTATAAAACCCTTAGACATACTGAAAACTTTTGGAGAAAATTCTCTTTCAAAGCTGTTATTGCCACCTATAAAAGCTTTACCTGAGGCTAGTATTTCTATACCCAAGAACTTCAAAGTAATGGGATATCGCTACGAGGAACGTGGTTTAGTAGTAGAGCTTAAGGTGGATGATAAAGTCCTTTTTAAGAGACGTATCAGTGGTGCTCCGGGAGGTTCGGAGCTTATAATAAAAGGAACAATATTTAATCCCCTGAAATATTTCGTGGTTAGGACATTTATTAATAGGACTTCTCACGGCGACATTCTATTTCTAGAGCTTTCAGGTTATACTCCTATTAGTAAAAGTAAAAATTGCATTGAATGCAAAGAGAAAATCTTTGAAGGAGAGGAACTTGAAAAAATCAGGAAGTGGATAGAGGTTAACTGTACCGTCGTAATAGCTTACAAGATGAAGGGGTGGTTATTCTTCCACCCACGGTTCCTTGAAGTGGCTGGATGGGTTGAGGCGATGGCTAATTACGCTGACCAGTACTTTAATATTTCAAAGCTCTGGGAAATTTTAAGGAAATATAAGATAAGCGGTAGTAAGTAGAAGCCCTACGATATACATAATCATCCCATGGTATACTATTTACGCCGTTGGTTAATTAGCTTCTACCTTAAGTGTCAATTTGTTATTAAAAGCTACGCCAGATTTATCTAGGTGCTTTTGAACATTATGTACATTATTTTATATATACCTACGCCATCGTTAAACCTTAGGAAAGGTATATATACGCCTGTACAGTTCGGAGCGTTCGACGCCTGCGTTCGATGACCCCCTACCGCCCACGCCCCTGTACGCCATTGTTCGATGATAAAACACGCCATTCTAACATTAGGGGATGATAGATAGAGACTGTACACTTACCTTCTTCACCCTTAAATACCCTGTACACACCTCCTTCCACCGCAGAATATATACACCCACCCATGTTTCCATGTACATAACTGAGTGGAGGCCCGTTAGGGCCTTATCCGTCCGTTGTCATTTGTTATCCGGGGTCAACCTAGGGTATACTCGGGCGGTGGATCATGCGGGTTACCGCTAAAGTCAGGCTCTTCAACCCCCGCGACCCATCTAGGTATCTTGAGCTGGAGTTGCCGGTCGATACCGGGAATATCTATACTTGGATCAAGCATGAAAGGCTTGAAGGGCTGGGCATCAGGCCTTCAGGAGAGAGGAAATTCAGGATTGGAGAAGTCTGCCCCTCAGACTGGTCTGCCCGGCAGACCTTGGAGTTTGATTACTTACCCCGGGGGTAAGTTACTTACCCGGGGGGTAAGTCATGGTATTTTCTATTGGGCTACCTAATGGGAAAGGTGTTTTCGATTCTGGGATCTAACCATAAGGAATGTGCCAGATTATGATGGTTCTGTTGATGGTTCGGTTGGGAACCCAATCGCAATGAGGTCTGCCTCCTAGACCGGTCTACCCGGTAGACTCCATGTTAGAGGAGGTTAACCTTGGTCTACTTCTACATTCTAAATCTGAACAGGTTTATCTTCGGGAGACATAATTTACTGGGAGGTGTTAGCCTAAAATTAGCCTAAAATTTAAATAAAACATTCGAGAAGCTACTTATAGTATGAGGATCGTAAAGATAGAGAATGTTGAGATCAGGAAGTCGAAAATTGGGAAGGACTATTTCCAGTACAGGATAACCATCCCGTCCACCTACATCAGGCACGGCCTCCTGAAGCCCGGACTGTGTACAGTCATCATCATACAGCCTGATAGACCGGACGAGAAGATGCCTGAGGTCAAGATTGAGGGTGAGGCGGAAGGAGCGGTCGTCTACGTCTCCCGCCCCGAGCTAATAGAAGGTGGAGGCTCGGGTGAGGTGTGTGAGTAAGACCAAGGTCTGCCTGTCCGATCTCCATGTAGGGGGGCTGACCGACTTCTGGAACCTAGACCTGACCATTGAAAAAGTGATTGACAGGCTTAAGCGGTACAGGGTTGACAGGATAGAGCTGGTGCTCCTCGGCGACGTACATGAGGGTCAGGGCATGTACGAGACTCAGGTCACCTCCGTGAGAGGGGTCTTCCAGTCGTTCGCAGGGGCGGGGCTGGTCTACAGCATCGTTGAGCGTTTCAGGGACGGGGGAATAGGGGTTGAGAAGGTGGTAATAGCTCAGGGGAACCACGACAGGAGGCTCCACGAGGGACTCAGCCTCTCACAGCACCTCCTGATGGCTCTTGAGGACATGCAGTTACCGTGCAGGGTCGAGGTCTACGACTACTACATCGAGGACGGAGTCCTCTACAGGCATGCCATCCTGCTGGGGTCAGGCGGGAGCTACATCTACGGTATAAGCCCTAGGATGATATCCGCCGCTACGAAGATATGTGAGAAGTATGGCGTGGAGAAGGTCGTTGCCGGACACGTCCACAAGTTCGGTATGGTTAAACTCCATAAGATGGATGCTATGGCCGTCACTATACCGTCGTTCCAGATAGACTTCAAGAGGGAGGAGAACGATCGGGGCGTCCTGATAATACTTGACGGGTTCGACTTCCTCTACGTCGAGCCTGACAAGAAGTACCCCATCATGGCTAAGTCCCAAGAGGAGGTGTTCTTGGACGTCCTGAAGAGGGCGATGGAGTACATAGACCTGTACAGGAAGGTCAGCGGGAAGTTCCAGAGCTGTAACCTGATAGAGGTGAAGGCGAGGCCTAGGGGCTGGAGGGGCAACACGAAGTGGGTCTTCGCAATACTGAGGGACAAGACCGGCAGGAGAAGGTTCATCGACTATCAGGTTCTTGAAAACGTGGCTAGGGTCTACGAGGCAAGCGACGCCACGAGGGAGGCCATCAAGATAATCACGAGGATGTTCGGCGTCAACGAGACGAGGGCTCACAACCTGATCTGGATGGCCATCAACGAGAAGCTGTGCGAGCCGAAGAGACCCGGCAGGGGCAGGAGGAAGAGGAGGGGGAAAGCCGAGGAGGTCTCCCAGTGATTTTTACTATTTAAATAAAAGGTCTCTGAAAGAGGCAGTGGGTGTTAGTGTCTGATATAGGCCAATTGATTGATAGGCTTAAGGAGCTATTGTCTAAGGAGTATGTAGTCAAAGCTCTAATGGTCGATCCTAAACATCGAAGAAAGTTATTGATTATAGCTGGTCTGCTTGGCCTAGAAGACGTTTTATTAGGGTGGGATTCTTTAAGGCCAGTTCGAGAAGCTTATCAATTAGCTTCTTCGCCTCCTCGACTTCACGCTCTTTCTCCTGAGCTTCCAAGAGCTTCTCTAAGGAAGCCTTTGAGGATAAGGGTTGGCCGCAGCGGGGACAGTAGTTAAAGCTATTATCAAGTGGTAGCCCACATCTAGGACAGTGTTTGGTATTAAATTCCTTATTATCAAAATTGGAGGATAGGGCTGATAGGTAGCGGGCTTCAACATCTTCCATTGTGATATGCGAGTATACGTCTATCATCTTCCTAGTCTTCCACCCGAACCACTTCATCATCTCCTGCTCCGTGAATATCCTTCTCTTTAACAACTCGGTCGCCCTGCTGTGCCTCAATATATGGAACTTCCTCCTGATGGGAGGGAGGCCTGCTAACTTCCAAGCTTTCCTCAATTTCTCTAGATAGGAGTTATACTCTTTTTGAAATAAATGCTCTTCTTCGTCAAGAGGTTCACATAATCTCAATAAGTCTGTGGCGAAAAGGACTACTCTAACGCACCTAAACTCTGACTTAGACTTGCGGATATAGATCCTGGCTCCATATCTATCAAATTCGATATCTTTTCTCCTCAAGCTAAGTATTTCTCCTACTCTAGCTCCAGTCTCATAAACTACCTCTACTAAGACCTTTAACTCAAAGTCTATTCTACTACAGGCCTCGAACAGTCTGTAGACTTGATCTTCGCTAAGGACATCGACCATTCTAGCCTTCTTTTCCTTCACCTTTATCTTACCGTAGAGCTTAAGATACTTCTCGTTCTCAGCTATGAAGTAGAGGTACTTTAACACGAGTTTCAGGGTCTCGGGTAACTTCTGCTCTCTGAGGTCTGAGTACATCTCTAGGTAATCTTCATAGGTCATGTTTTCGAGACTCTTTCCCTGCACTCCTAGCCATGAAACTACCTTCCTGAGGGTTACTAGATACCTGTGTAGGCTATTGGGGCTATATTCCCTTCTAGTCCTCAGCCACTCTAGAAATTTAATAGTGAACTCTCTAGATTCTTCAGGTGGGGGAGGTAGTTCTCTAATACTCCCGGTCTTTAGCCTTATTGGCTTATACCAGTTCTTTAGAATCGTCTCGGGAGTTTTCTCGATTGTGCTATGTTTCTTCTTCAACAAATACCCGCTGGATCTTTGAGATATCTTGTTTTTATAGTGTGAAACGTCTCTGAAGAAATCTTCGGGGTAGTTTCTGGTCGCTGAGGAAAATTCAGCTATATTCGACAGGATCCTAGTATAATAAAAACGTAGAGATGATTTAGCATGCTGAGGGAAGGACTATGGGGAGTATTTATGAAGGCAAGATTTAAAACGCTTATTTCTCGCTTCACATACCTGTTATCTTATCTATCTGTCCCGCTCGGCGTTCTATTAAGACTCCTTAGTGAACCTCTTTACTTTAGGACTCTTAGGCTTTTCTACGATCTTTTTCCAGGTTCTACGATAACTTCACATTAAGTCTACCTGGTTATTCTGCTGTGTGCTACTTCGTTGTTAAGCTGGCTCATCCCTCTAGAAAGGATCGTGTCCTCGATGTGGCTTGTGGCACTGGTTTAGTCTCTTTTCTCCTTGCTTGGAGAGCCTGCGAGGTAGTGGGTTAGACTTATCACTTGGTCAATTAAAGCAACTGAGGCTTAAGTCTAGAGGGATTGTGAACATCTATCTAGTTTTGGGAGATGCTAGGAATTTGCCCTTTAGACCCGGGTTGTTTAACCTAGTTACATGCTCTGGCGCCTTATCAGAGATTGTGGATAAGAAGCGTGTAATCAAAGAAATGTGTGATATATTAAGCTATGGTGGAAAGATGGTGGTTATGACATTTAACGGAGAGAGGATTCCATTATTACGCACATGGGCATATAACACTAAGAAGCTTGAAGAAGACCTTGGAGAGTGTGGATTGAAAATTTGAGAGTATCGGAGGTAAAGCCCTTTTATATTATAGCGAGAGCTGAGAAGCATGGCTAATGTGCCCTCTAATGTTCCTTATCGCCTTTACATGGTTCCGATTTGTATTTTGGAAACAATTTGTGGATAGAGATCAAACGAAATGTTAGAGAAGGTACTATGCTACGACGCGACGCAGAGGATTCTTGATCAAGAGAATTATGGATAAGGTTAAGGAGGATAAGAGAAGATTGCCTCAAATAGTGGGATTTAGCTCGGGCGAGGGAGGAGGTTAAGGATGTTGAGTCTTCCATCTTAAATTGTTTTAGAAGGCGATTCATTAAATTGAGTGTTATACAAATTGCTGGCTTAGTCTTCTTCACTTGCACTATTTGTTACTTTAAGGTAAGCAACAGTAGCCATGAATTACAAAGTGACATTTCAAATAGGCGACTTAAAGCTTACTAAATACAGGACAGTAAATGCTGTTAAGTAACGATAATATCCCTTGTGCTAGGACTAGCATCTAAGTGCACTAAAGCATCCCGCTTATGAGCAATTAAGATAATCCTAAGGTGACACAGATATAAGGGTACTATGGACAGGGAAAAAGGCTTCTAACTTTGGATGTGGAAGTAATCCGTAAATTCGCTATTAATGAAGAATATGAAGCATATGTAGTTATGATAGCCGTGGTTTTAGAGATAAATGTATTTAGGCAAACCATAATCAGTATCACAGGCTGGGATTGTGTGAGGGAAGAAGCATGTTTAACAACGGGCTTCATAAGGAAGAGGTTAAGCTATTAAGGAGTAGGAGTCTAAGAATGCTGGCGCATGCTGAGGAGTGCTTAAGAAGTAAAGATTACGACTTAGTAGCCTTCTTGGCTGAGCAATCTGTTCAGTTATACTTAAAGTCAGTTATTCTCGAACTCGCAGGCGAGGTCCCTAGAACACACAGTATTAGACAACTTTTCATATGATAAGGACTATACTAGATAGGAAGGAGGCCGAAAGAATCGATGGGTTCATACATGAGTATAGAAGGCTTTTAGTTGGATTAGAGGAAGCATACCTAGCTTCGAGATGCCTATTTAGAATCTATGAGAAGTATGAGAGCGAAGAGTTGGTCGGATTTATCAAGGAGATGATCAAGTTTGTTGAGAATCTTAAAGTCAAGACGTGAAATGATGAAACTAGCTAAGGAGTGGCGTTTTTGGTCCAAGAGGATAGCGAAAGCCGCTAAAGAAATACTAGGAGACTGCGAAACATATGTCTTTGGTAGCATTGTGGAGGGCAAAGCCGCTGGAGGCAGCGACGTAGATGTGCTTATCGTATCAGACAAGATACTCGGTAAGTTGGGGGAGAGGTGGAAGCTGAAAGCCAAGATCGAGGAGGGGGCAGGTCTCCCACTATACCACCCCTACGAGATACATTTAGTAAATAAGAAGAAGCTAGGTGGTATCGCAAGTACGTAAGGGAGAAGGTTAGGATATAGGTATCAGGCTTAGAAGAACAATCGCGATCTCGTTTAAGGTTGCTTACTTAGACACTATGCATGCTATTATCCTTAATCTTGCTTAGTGTGGTCAATTACTAGGGATTTCATAGAATTGATTCAATTTTCGCATATTTCCTTCTTTCAGGGGGCTTCTGAGAATTCTATAATCGCCTCATTAACGTCCTCTTATTGGCAACTAGCGCTAATACCATAAATATTATGGTCAGGAAGAAGAGAACTATTATATCTGTTAAAGGATTAAGCAATGAATCGTAGCTATAGCTATAATTAATCAAATCTGAGAAGTAAGTTAGAGGCGAGATAAAGGCAAGGGGCCTTACATAACTAGGTAAACCTGATATCGGTATGAAGATGCCGCTTATAAATATTAGCGGTAACCTGACGGCGCTTGATAACATGACTGCGTTTGCTGGTATATCGGAAGGTATTGCTGAAAATAGCAATCCCATGAAGGAATAACATGATGAAGATACCGCTATTCCGAGGGCTAACGAGATTAAATTGTGTGGTATGACGTTTAGGATTAAGCCAATAATTACCAGGATGGACGAGATAAAAATGCCGAATAGTGATGATGCCAATGCCGTACCAAGTAATATAATGTATATGGTTATTGGCCTGCTCAAAAGCATCTCTAAGGTCTTCTGTCTTGCCTCCCATGGCATTACTATGGGCGTAATAGACGATGAAGTGAAAAAGGAGGCTAGTGCTATGAGCATTGGCAAGCTCTCAGTAAACGAAAATCCCCT
>Ga0180301_10000776_pt1 | contig 25033 bp, 20 predicted proteins | sample GuaBasSediGuay16_FD_121797 | JGI IMG/M metagenome (GOLD analysis project Ga0180301, IMG submission 121797) | Subseafloor sediment microbial communities from Guaymas Basin, Gulf of California, Mexico - Guay16, Core 4569-2, 12-15 cm | ecosystem: Environmental > Aquatic > Marine > Hydrothermal... | reverse complement strand
TTTTAAATCTTTATAATTTTTTTATTTTAAATTGTTTTGATTTTCTTATTTTAAATTTGTTTTTTTATGTTTTCCTATTTTTTTCTTGATTCTATCTTTTTATCCCTTTTCTGAATTTTTGATTTTGGTTTTTTATTCTTTCCACCAATCTTTTTGACACCATTCATGTAAGGCACTAAAACTTTAGGTATAGTCACGCTCCCATCGTCATTTTGGTTGTTCTCAAGTATAGCAACCATCGCTCTGCTTGTTGCTAACGCGGTATTATTCAACGTATGCAACACTTCTCTTGTGCCATTTTTCTTTATAATCTTAATTCCAAGATCTTGTGCCTGATAGGTTGTACAATTTGTCAGACTGCCAACTTCACCATAATCCTTTATTGTTGGTCTATATGCTTCTATATCTTCGCTTTTATGTTTCCATGTAGAAAGATCGCCAGAACAAATCTCTAGTAACCTATAAGGAATTTCTAAGGCCTGATAGATGTCTTCTGCATTCTTCCTCATCTCTAGATAAAATTTGTGACTCTCTTCAGGTGCACAAAACACAAAATGCTCAACTTTATTGAACTGATGAGTTCTCCAGAGCCCTTTTTCATTTATCCCATGAGAGCCAATCTCTTTTCTGAAACACATTGAATAAGCAACTAATTTTAAAGGTAATTCTTGCTCTGGTATTGCTCTCCCAGTTAACATCCCTAATAAAGAATATTCGCTCGTTCCAATCAAAGAAAGATCTTCTCCTTTAATATCATAAATAGTTTTCTTAAACTCTTCAACATCTAAAGCTGCAGCTAGCACATTTTTTTTCAGCATTAAAGGTGGTTCGATATACTTATATCCGCGCTTAACCATGAAGTCTATCGCAAACCTAATCAATGCTTGATTCAATAAGGCAAGCTCACCTTTTAAAAAATAGAATCCAGATCCTGACGTTTTGGCACTAGCATCAAAGTCTGCCCAACCATTCATCTCCATTAATTCAACATGATTCCTAATAGGAAAGGTAAACTTCCTTATTTTTCCCCATTTCTTGATAACTTTATTCTCAGATTCATCTTTACCAAGAGGAACATCTGTTGCTATCATATTTGGAATCTTTGGTAGAATATTTTTTATCTTTGCTTTTGCTTTCTCTAACTTTTCTTCTGCTTTTTTAATCCTGTCAGGAATATCTCTTGCTCTTTTCACCATTGCTTTTATGTCCTCACCTTTTTTCTTTAACTTGTTGATCTCTTTGCTTATTATATTTCTTGAATGTCTCAGATCTTCAACATCCTTCAAGAGTTTCCTATACTCTTTATCTGCATTAAGAAGTTCATCTAGTTCACCCAGAAGCTTGGTCTGGAACCTCTTCTTTATGTTTTCTTTTACAAGGTCAGGATTCTCGCGTATGAATTTTATATCTAACATAATTCTTTAGTGTATATGTTTTTCTATATAAATCTTGCTGTGAAACAAAGCTTGAAAAAACTGTGGAAAGATTTAAATACTAATTATACTTTACTTTTTTTTGTACTTGAGATGATCAAACAACCTGCATTTAACGGGGGCGTAGATAGCAGTGTTTGGAAACTTTTCGGAGTGCCATTGCATCAAGATCCAGACATAACGGGTTTTATATACAGAGTCAATCATAAATACAGTAGAGAACTAGGTGTTGTTGAAATACCAAGATTGAAATCAAATGTGCATGGTTTTTATTCTTTAGGTAGATTGGGTGAAATTTACGCAAATGTAAGTAAAGATGAAATTATCGTCTTTCCTTATAATTACGACCATCACAATTCCATAGATGATCTTACAAAATATTTTGGTATGCATAGACGTTGGTTAAATCATATGGTGACCAATGTTAATAAGCTAGAAGAACAATTGACATATGATGAAATAAACAGTGCATGTGTTTTAGTATTTAGAAACTTCAGAACATTACAAAAGAGATTTGAACAACTTCACAATGAACAAAGAAAGTTTGAATGTACCGATGTCTCTGATTTCATTGGAAGGCACTACACTTTTGTGTTTTATCCTGATCTAGGTAAGATATTTGTTAAGATTATTGGTGCTGGTGAGTGCTCTTTAAAAATAATTACTGGCAACAAAAGGCAGATAAGTACCTTATACGATTTTTTGCGTGCTCCGATATATGCTTCAGTTTTAGCTAGGTATAACTTTGGAAATGACAGATATATTGATGTGTGTGATTTACAAAATAGAATATTTGATTAAGAGATCCATTTAAGAGATTCCATTTGACTGAAAAATCATTAAGATATTTAAGTTTATTATTTAAGTTTTTTTCTTTAACCAGGCAACCTCATCCTTGTCTAGCTCAAAATACTCTACAAGCTTATTATTACCGTTCTTTATCATATGCTTTACATAAGGCAAAACATCTTTAATTACTCCATTAACTGAACCGTGAGTCTTCTCAGCAATCTTTTCTGCAATACATTTTCTTTTAGCATATCTCATGTTAGCAATATAGTACTTTAGTAAACGTTCAGTGGGCTTATAATTTATGAATTCTTTATACCGCTCTTTCTTGCTTGTTGCAACACCCGCAGTCATCAACGCATTCACATAGACAAGAAAACGCCAATACTGCCATCTCCTAATTCTACCACGATAAACATCCGCCTTACTCAGCATATCAAAAGCTCTTTGCAAATCTTGAGCCTTGCGATACTCCTTTGGAATATTTTCTTCGAGCCATAAGAACCTTTTACCAATATCCTCTTCAACATTGTCAAAAGCAGTTATTGCTAAGCTAGCGTCCTTGCTCTTAAGAACTTTTACAAGAGCCTGGATTATATTCTCCATTTTCTCTCTTTCACCTAATGTTTCTAAGTCAGTTTTATCAAGTGTTCTGTCTTTTACAGTAAGACTCTGGAGATCGTTAATAGCTGCCCTTGCATCACCTCCAGATCTTCTTGCAAGCGCTTTCAGCACAGAATCTTCATATTTTATATTTTCTGTAGAACAAACTTTTTTCAATATGTCATAGATATATTTATGTTCTAATGGTTCAAACTCAATCATAACTGTTTTCTTTCTAATGCTACTGAGTTTTTTATCGAATGGGTTTATAGCAGTAAGTATCATTGGGAAATGAGTTTTTAGGATCATGCTTGCAATTGTCGTAATGCCACCACGATCTTCATGCCCGCTTAAGCCGTCAATCTCGTCTAACAGAATAATTTTTCCTTTGAAGAAAAAGCTCTTGGTTTTCATAGCCATTCCAACCGTTTTCTCTAATTGTTCTTTATTGCGAATATCGCTCGCATTAACTTCCATAACTTCGTAATTTAGCTCTTTTGCAAGTGCATATATAGCGGAAGTTTTTCCAGAGCCAGTTGGTCCATAAATGAATGCTGCCTTCTTTTTCTTTTTAGAAAAACTAAACATAAATTTTCTCAGTTCTTCAACAGCTCTTTTTTGCCCCAAGATTTCTGTTAGAGAGGAAGGCATGTGTTTTATAACCCACGGTTTCATTGTACACCTTAATTTCAAACTGTTTATTAATATTTTGTTTCTTACTAGAAGTTTTTATTTAGAATTTTTAGAATTTTGAAGATTCGTTTAGATTTTTTTTAGTTGTTTATTTATATTTGATTTATATTTCATATTATTTCATATTCATATTTTATAAAGACACATTCTAGCATTCTAAATTTTCATTAGATTTCATTCAAGAATCTCCACAGTCAATATTAGAAGCTATCTGAAAGCTTTTATCTTTATTCCCAGAGCTCACTCCAAATGCACATTCATTCCTCTGGATAGAATATTCAATATCTTCTTGCTCTACAAACTTAAGCAATTGCGAACCATCATATCCTTCAGGCCCACAGATGTAGTATATTGTAACAGTTTGTTTATTATTCTCAGAATAGTAGCACACACCATAGAATAATCCTTGTTTTTGGTCTATAGCTTCTTTAGCTCCTGTTAATTGCATCTTTTTATAACATAGGCAATGACTTTTGCTATATGGCATAACATTCGGTCCAATAACTTTCTTGCTTCCATCTGCATTTATGATGGTTGTTGTAAATCCAAGCTTTTGTAGTTCTTTTATTGGTTCTTCTATAGCACCAGCAACAAAGGCTCCACCTAATTTACTCAATGCGCTTGCATAACCTTTACCAGTCATATATGCTGTTTTTTGTGTACATCCAGCTAAAACAATAATAGAGATCAAAGCTAAAATACCGATTACTCCAAAATTAGTTTTCATAAATAATCATAATCATCTTGATTTATAAAATATCTTCCATTTATTCCGGAAAATTTTCGAGTTACTACTATTAGTAATATTTATAAACAGCTCACATTTACAAATTTACATGGAATTACCAAAGCGTTACGATCCAAAGGAAGCAGAACCCCGCTGGCAAAAATATTGGGAGGACAATAATATCTATGCCTTTGACCCTAATAGCAAAAAAGAGATATTTTCTATAGACACACCACCTCCCACAGTTTCTGGTAAGATGCACATGGGTCATGCATTTGGCAATAGTCAACAAGATTTTATTGCGAGATTTAAAAGAATGCGTGGTTTCAACGTGTTACAGCCTTTTGGCACTGATGATAATGGTCTACCAACTCAAACCCTTATACAGGAACTAAAAAAAGTGGATGCCAGCAAAATGGATAGAAAGAAATTCAGGGAACTCTGTCTAAATACTTTGGAAAATGAACTCAAACCCCGTTATATACATGACTGGAAACGTTTAGGAATAAGCTGTGATTTTAATGTTAGTTATTCCACAATCGATCCACATTGCCAGCGCATCTCTCAAAAATCTTTCTTAGATTTATACAAAGCAGGTAGACAATATAGGAAAGAGGCAGCAGCGATTTACTGCCCAAAATGTCAGACAGCAATTGCTCAGGTAGAGTGTGAGGACAAGGAGGTTTTTTCACAATTTAACAATGTCATATTCAAGGTTAAAATGAATGAGAAAAAAGAAGAAGACCTTGTTATAGCAACAACAAGACCTGAGTTATTGCCGGCGTGTGTTGCTGTTTTTTACCATCCAGATGATAAACGATACCAGCATCTTAAAAATAAGAAAGCTCGCGTTCCTTTGTTCAATTTTGAAGTTCCAATACTCCAAGATGAGCGCGCAGATCCTGAGAAAGGTACAGGCATTGTTATGTGCTGCACATTTGGCGATCAGACAGATGTTGAATGGCAAAAAGTCCACAATCTCCCAGTTAAGGTTGCTATTGGAAAGGATGGTAGGATGACAGATCTAGCAGGTGGTTACAAAGGCTTAAGCGTAGAAGATGCCAGAGAAGTGATCATAAAAGATCTAAAGGAAGAAAATCTATTAGTTAGCCAAATACCCATAACACATACAGTCAACACCCATGAGCGTTGCGGCACTCCTGTTGAGTACATTCATTCAAAACAATGGTTTGTCAAATATCTAGATCTTAGAGATAAGATGTTAGAATGGGGGCAACAATTAAACTGGTACCCAAAACACATGAAAAATCGTTATGATAATTGGGTTCGTGGTCTTCAGTGGGATTGGTGCATTAGCAGACAAATTTACTTTGGCATACCATTTCCTGTGTGGTATTGCTCAAAATGTGACGCAGTTATTCTAGCTGAGGAGAATGACCTCCCGGTTGACCCTCTAGAAGATGATCCTCCAGTTAAGAAATGCCCAAAATGTAAAAACGATAAATTCATTGGCGAGAAAGACATCATCAACACTTGGGCAACCTCTTCTCTGACACCTACAATAGTTATAGAGCTTTTTAAAGGCAAACCTGTTTATAATAAATTAAAAAAGAATCCCATGAGCATGCGCCCACAAGGCCACGATATTATATCATTTTGGTTATTCAACACAGTCGTAAAGAGCCAGCTACATTTTAAAATGAATCCCTGGCATGATTGCTTCATAAACGGTTGGATGTTAGATCCAAAAGGAAAAAAAATGTCAAAATCAAAAGGTAATATTATTGAACCTCAAGAGGTTATTGAGAAGTATTCTGCAGATGCATTGAGATATATGTCCGCAGGAAGTAAGCTTGGTGACGATCTCCCATACCCAGAAAAAGATGTAATAACAGGTCAGAAAACAATAACAAAGCTCTGGAACGCTTGTAGGTTTGCTGTAACACATCTCCAAGATTACAATGGCGATAAACCTACTAATTTAAATCCAATCGATCAATGGATTCTGAGTAAGTTTAATCAGTTGGTGCAAGTTTGCACAGATGCTTTTGAAAGGTATGAGTTTAGTAGATCAAGACTTGATACTGACAAATTCTTTTGGCAGACTTTTTGTGATAATTACTTAGAACTAGTTAAAGATCGTTTATACAACCCAGATAAACGCGGTAAAGAAGCAAGGCTATCTGCACAATATACAACCTATCAAGTCACATTAGGCATATTAAAATTATTTGCTCCATTCATGCCATTCATCACAGAGGAAGCGTTTCATCTTTATTTTAATGAAAAGGAAAAGTCAAAAAGCATCCATATTACATCATGGCCAACTGTTGACAAGAAGACAATAGATAGCATGGCTGATCTAACAGGCGATCTGGTTGTTGATGTTGTTTCTGCTGTCAGAAAGTATAAGTCTGAGTTAAAACTTTCCTTAAAGACAGAGGTCAACACCCTGCATATCAATTGCAAGAAAAAAGAACACGAAGAACTTCTAAAGACAGTTATGGATGATATCAAGGCAGTTACCACTACAAACGAGATCGTATTTGATAAGAAAGTCAGCACAAAATGTTCAACATTCCCTGTAGAGATTGGTATAGAGATTAAAAGTTAAACCTTCTTCAGCCTAAAACTACCATCGGATTTATCTTCTATAAGCCAACCATGCTCTAAAATTTTCCGTCTTAAGTCGTCAGCTTCATCCCATTTTTTCATCTCGCGAGTTTTCTGTCGCAACCTAGCAAGCTCCTGCACCTCTATAGGAACTTTTTCTTTTTCTGGTTTAATCACATCTAAGATACGATCAAACTCAAGCATTGTTTTTTTTACATCTTCTGCATTCTTTTTACTCAATTTTCTTACTGCCATCAGCTTATTGATTTCATTCATCAACTCAAACACAGCGGCTAAAGCTTCTGATATATTTAAGTCATCTTCTAAGCTTTCGTCGAACTTATTCTTATGCTTCTCTATAATGGCTAGTACATTTGCATTTTCTTCTCCATCAGCTTCCTCCAGTTTTATCATAAAATCATGAAAGCGTTGAATAATGCGTTCAGCATCCTTTGCCTTCTCAAAAGTAAAGTTGAGTTGCTGTCTATAATGCGTTGCCAGCAGAACAAATCTTATTGCATCAGGTTTGAACCCTTTAACAAGTAGATCACGCAGGGTATAAAAATTGCCAAGGGATTTGCTCATCTTCTTACCATCAACTATCAAATGCTCACTGTGAAGCCAGTAGTTAACAAATTTCTTCCCAGTTGCAGCTTCAGATTGAGCAATTTCGTTTTCATGATGCGGAAAGATGTTATCAACACCTCCTGTGTGAATATCAAAAGTCTCTCCTAGATTTTTAATACTCATCACAGAACACTCGATATGCCAACCAGGTCTTACATTTCCCCACTCTGTCTCATAAAATATTCCTCGTTTCAACTCGTCTAGGGTAGACTTCTTCATCAATGCAAAATCTTGAGGGCTATCTTTATCATATTCATCTACATCCACGCGAGCACCAGCTTTCAGTTCTTCTACCTTGATGTGGGATAGTTTACCATAACCTTTAAACTTAGATATGTCATAGTAAACAGAGCCAGATTTCACATAAGCAAAACCTTTTTTAACTAATGTTCTAGTCATCTCTATCATATCATCAACATATTCTGTTGCTTTAGGATAAACAGTTGCCCTTTCAATCTTTAAGGTATCAATATCCTTATAGAATTCGGCAGTGTAGCGTTCTGTAAAATCCTTCAAGCTGATTCCCTCTTTTCCAGAATCGCGTATTGTTTTATCATCTATATCTGTAAGATTCATCACATGCTTTACTTCAAAGCCTTTATATTCTAAAAATCTTCTAAGCAAATCTTCAAACATAAAAGTCCTTAGATTTCCAATATGGACAAATCCATATACAGTTGGGCCACATGTGTAGAGGCCAACCTTACCATTTTTGAGTGGCTTGAATTCTTCTTTTTTCCTTGATAGAGTGTTAAAAAATCTTATTGTCATCTTAAGCTCTGAATAATTCTGTACTTAAATATCTTTCTCCAGAGTCAGGCAATATTACAACAATAAGGCCTTCTCTCAACTCTTTAGCCTTTTGCAAAGCAATATGCATCGCAGCCCCAGAACTTATTCCTACTAGTAGCCCTTCTTCTTTAGCTAGTTTTCTTGCCATTTCATATGCATCTTCATCCCTTATGTTGATTATTTCGTCTGGAATGGTTTTGTCCCAGATACCGGGTTTATAGGCTTCTTTTAGATTCTTCAGTCCTTGAATGTTGTGGCCTAGAAAAGGTTCAACGCCTATGACTTTGATTTCTGGATTATATTCCTTAAGTTTTTTGCCAGTTCCTATTAATGTTCCTGTAGTGCCTATACCTGCAACAAACATAGTAATTTTTCCATTAGTTTGTTTCCAGATTTCCTCGCCAGTTGTTCTGTAGTGAGCCTTCCAGTTATAAGGGTTATTATATTGATCCACTAGGTAATATTCATCTGGCTTTTCTCTAGCAAGTTGATAAGCTTTCTCTATTGCACCGTCTGTTCCTTTATCTTTAGGTGTTAGAAGAGTATTTGCTCCAAAAGCTTTAAGAACATCTCTACGTTCCTGGCTAACAGCTTCGGACATTGTGAATAAAGCCTTATAGCCTTTTACAGCTGCTACCATTGCCAAGCCAATGCCAGTATTCCCGCTTGTGGCTTCTAGTATTGTCTTCTTCTTAAGCTTTCCTGTACGCTCTGCAGCTTCTATCATTGAAAGGGCAATTCTATCCTTCACACTTCCGCCAGGGTTCAAATATTCAAGTTTAGCATAAACATCCACTTTAAGGTTTTGATTTAGTCTATTTATTCTGACAAGGGGTGTGTTCCCAATGAGTTTGAGTATGTTCTGGTTCATTTTGTAACCTCTATATAGATTTTATGTATAAAATAAAAGCTTATTGGTTAAAATAGGTAAATGAAAGAACTCTAGCAACAACAAACTGCCTTTAACATAAGATATAGTGTTTATTAAGAGTTTTTAAATCTTTTGTTTTTTATTGTTTTAATATTTTACTTAGGTAATATCATATTTAAGTCATATCTATAATTTTCACAATTTAAGCTAGAAATTATCATGCCAGAAGATATATTATAGTACATAGTTGTCGTACTCTATATACAATACTTATTAATAAATCATTCATATTACAAAAACAAGAACATTAACAACACCAATAGCAGTAAGGGACAAACACAGGTGAAGCCCGCCGAATAACCTGTGTTGGTACAGGATTTGGATGATCGGCATCCACCAAAATAGCTAAATTCCAAATCTATTCCCAAAAAAACCACGTTAACCTTAGCTAAAATTACGTAACAATGCAAACTGTTGAAATAAACATTAATGATGCAGGGTTGCTGCGTGCGAAGCTAAGCCAGCGAACTTGGGCTAGCTTTTGTAATTTTAGCGTTATATTTAAAGACTATAGGGTCTAACTATAGACCCTAATTTTAAAATCCTTAATTTTAAAAATCTTAAGTCATTTTTTAATTGTCATTAAACTTTAAACTTTAAGATTATCTGTTAGAAAAACTAAGAAAGAATAATAAAGAAATTAAATAAAAGTCCTAAAGAAGTAATCTGCTTAAGAGCTGCTTAACAATTAATCAAACAATCAATCATGTTCAGGCTCGTAAGCTCCAGCAATGTCTCCTAGATGACTCTCAATTTTCTGTTTTAATAATTCTTTGCCTTCAAAACCAATTATTCTGCCAATCTCCTTACCATCTTTAAAAATTATTATGCAAGGAATACCGCGAATATCGTAATATCCTGCGATTTTCTTATTCTCTTCAACATTAATCTTGCAGAACTTAACTCTGCCGCGGAATTCAGAAGCAATCTCTTCAAAAATAGGTTTTATCTGCATGCAAGGCATACACCAATTTGCGTACCAATCAACAACAACAGGCCTTTTTGCTCCTATTACTTCTTCACGAAAGTTTTCCTCGTCCAACTCAACTATATTAACCATTTTAACGCCTCAACTTAAAATAACTAAACACAAACTTAATATCGCTCCAGAACTGTCCAATATTTTCTTTATTAAAAACACTCTTCATATCTTTTTTCATATTCTCAGCCAAACTGCCTATAATACTTTGTCTCCTAACAATTGAATATATCTGAATTGCTTGCTCAACACCTTCATTTACTTTTTTTTTCTTTTTTATTTCTTTCACTTCTCCTTTAACAGGAACTCCAGTTTTTTTAGCTTTTTTTCCAACCTTCGGTTTGTTGGCCTTTGGCTTTGCTTTACACTCTGCACTTCTTTTCTTAATCTTTATTCCGGTTTTTGTTTTTCTAAGATCGCCAGCTTTTGCAACAGTAACTTTAATAGTTTTTTTAACATTCTTATTATCAATTTTTTTCTCAACTTTTACAATTGCAGATTCGTCTGTGAGTTTTTTTTTCTCGATCTTTTTAACAATCGGTTCAATTGGTTCAACTTCAGGTTTTTCATTCTTTTGGACTAAATTTTCTGCAAGGATTATATGATTAAGCTCATTCAGCCTACCTTCTAATATAGAGATAATATTATCTCTTTCTAGAATCCCTGCTATGTCAGAAGCAAGTTTACTATCTCCAAGCACATCATTGATCCAGTTGCTGAAATCATTCTTGTTTGCATTAACATGATATGAAAACGTTTCTAAACTCATATTTCTAATAGCTATAGGAAGCTCGTATAGATTGCTGACTATTTGACCGTCACTCACAAAAAATCTTTTATCTCCTTCTGTGCTTGCTAGAATCCTTAAAGCATTTTCCACATTAATTCGCCTCTTTTTCAAACTAGCTATACTAGCTATTATACTAGCTATAATACTGCCTTTTTTACGAGATTTAGTTTTTCTGGTTTTTATTATTTTCGCTTTTTAAGCCGCTATTTTCAACATCTTTCACTATTTTCTCTTATATTTTCAAAATATTTCAAAATATTTTTGTTATTACTTTTTTGCTATTATTTTTTTAGCAATTAGATTATCATACCAAATTTTTCATACTAACTTTAACTTTTCTACTAATTTAGCTATTCAGGCTACTTTAGCTCCCCTTTGTTTGACTTTTATCCATTTATTCTCTTTCAATTTCTTAAGTCTTAAAACTAGATCATTTATAATATTAACAAAGGCGATAAATGAATCATAGGGAGAGTCATACGGATTAAAATATTTATGGACATCTCCATCAGCAAACCATTTTGTACACATATAATAAAAATGATCGCTAGTTTGCAATCTTCTCCAATTTTCAATCAAACGCAGGTCACCACTCTCCTTAACATCATTTTCAAGTTCGTAAAGCCTCTTCAAGGCAGATTGTTGCATCCTATTACCCATCCATGCGGATAAGTCGCGCTCTATATCTGCCCAAGATAACACTTCATGTACATCTATCATATCACGGGCATTCAACTTAGCAATCTCTAATGGCATCATAAACTCATTATCAGGATGTTTTAATATTTCTTCAGGTAATCTTCCAAGAAATTCAAAGATGCCGGTATCTTTCCATTGATGTTCACCAAATGTTTCATAATCCATAAACAAATTAACACATTCACCATTCCCGTTTATATTGTTGATCCATCCTGCAAATTTCTCAGCTGTAAGAGGCCACCCTTTCCATTTTCTATCTGAAAATCTAAAAGCAATATCATCTGAAAGTCTGTAATTTTTCATTAAAACCTTTATCTTGTTGCAGCCAATAGGTCTATACACAAAGTTAGGGCTCCTCCAACCAAGAATATGGTCTGCGCCTTCAGAAAGAATGGCTTTGTATCCAAGATTTTCAACATACTTAGCCATGTCATTATTATATATAAGCTCCGTGTTCCTAAAAACAGTTGGCGAAACTCCAAATAATTCTCTAATTTTATTGCGATGCATATCTACTTGCTCTTTAAACTCTCTTTTCGAATATAAATAAGCCAGGCTATGGTAGTATGTTTCTGATAGCAATTCAACTTTTCCTGTATTTACCAAACTCATAAAGCTTTCTAGAACCTTTGGTTCATATTGTTCTAGTTGCTCAAGAAAGACTCCTGAGAATGAAAATGCAACCTTAAATTTTTCATGTTTATTCAATAGTTTCAATAAAAGAGCATTTGTTGGGAGATAACATTTTTTTGAAATCTTCTTTAGTATTTCAACATTTTTCTTTTCATCAAAATAGTTCTGATTGTTTCCAACATCAAATATGTTATATTTACGCATTCTATACGGTTGGTGTACCTGAAAATACATACAAACCTTGACCATTTCGTATCACCTCTTCTAATAACTTTTTTTACTAATAACTTCTTGTATTACCTCTAACTTTTCCTTTAATCTGCTCCTTTTTCATTATTTTCATTTTTTTATCTTCAGTTTAAATTATATGACTCTTATAAACGAATCTTCTATAATAGCGGAAGTATTCAAACAAAGCAGACAAGCAAGACAACACAGATATCACTTAATATCACCTTTATAAGTTTTCAAAATTTTTTCATAGACATCCTTACATTTCATTGCAGGCTCGTCCAAGTTAAACTTCTTAACCTCCTCATAACTATTCTCCTGCAACTCTTGGTATAGTTCTTTGTGTTCTAGCAAATTAACTATTTTGTTTGTCATTTCATTTATATCCCAGAAATCAACTTTCAGGGCATGCTTAACAACCTCAGAAACACCGCTTTGCTTCGAAATTATGATCGGAGTTTTATTCTTTAGCGCTTCTAACGCAACAAGACCGAATGGTTCTGATACAGAAGGCATCACATAAATATCAGCCATCTTGAACGCTTTATTCACTGCTTCCTCTTTCAAAAAACCTGTGAACACGAACTTATCTAAGATGCCAAGTTCATCAGCTCTATCAATCATTCTCTGCATCATATCACCAGTTCCAACCACGACAAATTTAACTTTAGGATAAAACAATAACACTTTGTTTGCTGCCTCAACAAAATAGTCTGGACCCTTCTGTATGGTTATTCTGCCTAAGAACATTACAATCTTCTCTTCAAATGGCGATTTGAATTTAACATCATCACAATAACTTTTCTCTGGTTCAATACCCCAATGGACAACACTTATCTTTTCAGGAGAAATGCCATAATGTCTTAATACATTATTTTTAGTAAAGTTGCTATTCGCAATAATGTGATCAGCATTTTCTAAGCCGGATCTTTCAATTTCCTCAATTCTCTGATTTGGATGATCAGCTGTTCTATCGTACTCTGTTGAATGTATATGTATAACCAAAGGTTTTCCACTAACTTTTCGTATGACAAGCCCTGCTTTATATGTCATCCAGTCATGCGCATGTATTATGTCAAATTCTTCAGATCTAACCAGTTCTTCAACAGCCTTTGTGTATCTATGCACTTCGCTAAATAGGTCTTTACCATATATAAAATCATAATTAGGATTTTTATCAAATTCAACTGATACTTCTTTTTTATCAATCTCATATATTTTTTTGTGTGAATCTTTATAAGATTTGCTAGTCATATATGGAGTCAAAATTGTATTAACTTTTTTAATACCAACTTGTTTACCCATCTTAATTTTCATTCCTTTTGTTCCAATTACTCTGACAAATTCTCTATCATCTACACCAGAGTGGTGTGGCATCACAAAGGTTACGTCTACACCATTATTAGAAAGCCCTTTAGTCAGATCCTTGCATGCAGTCCCCAATCCACCACTTTTATATGGGGGGAATTCCCAGCCAAGCATCAACACTTTCATTTAATTACCTCCATGAATCCCGACAATAGTTTTTTTCTCTGGTCTGGGTGTATAAAGATCCATCTAATTCCATCTGGCGTGTATTCTATTTTGCCACTTTCCCAAAGATAGTCAAGCACAATCTTCAGAGTTGGGTGCATGACCTGTTTAGGAAGGAGCTTTTTCAATTCAGACATTTTTACAGATTTGTACTTGCATTTCTTTAGAACATCTTCTACCATCAATATAGTTGCTAAATTAGGCAACCGACTTCCTCTATCACTTCTTTCTTTTTTTTCTTTTCTCTCTTTTCTCTTTTTTCTCTCTTTTTTCATCTTTAATTTTTGATATATTTTTATTCTAAAATTTTAAAATATTTTTACTATTTTATTTTATTATTAAATTTATATATCAGTTGATACTAAATTAGTATCAATTATTATCCATTATTATCTTTTATATATAAACCTTTTGTTTAGATCGATAAGAAGATATTAAGACAAGATGATATTAAGACGAAAGACTAGAGACAAAAAATTTTTATAGACTTTGTTTTGATCTCATATAATTGGTTTCATAAGATAATTGATTTCATAATAACTCCAATGAGGTTTAACATTGAAAACTCTTAGAATGGTAGTTAATGTTTTAGCAGCATGCGTCATCACACTATCAGTAGCGAGTAATAATTTAATCTCAGCGGAATATTCAGATGACAATACAACATTTACAGCGAGTAATAACCTAATTTCAGAGGAATATTTTGATTTGATAAATTCTAGGTGCAATATGTTTAATAAAGCGCAAAATGCAATGTACAAAAATAGAAACTCTGATGCGTTATTCTACCTAAAGCTAGCTTCTGATTACAATTATAGGTTATACAAATTCGACCCAAATTTGTCAAACCATGATATATTATATCACATGGGCACTCTTTTAGAAAAACAACACCTAAATAATGAAGCATTATGGACATATCTTCTAGGTTATCATAGGATTAAAGAAGTTAAAGAAGATAAAGAAAATAAAATTTCATCGTCATTTTTTGAAAAAATAGAAGATCTAACAAACAAATTAGAAGGTAGATCTGATTATTTTATAGCCGTACGCCTTGCAAAACAACCAAAATTTATTCTTCCTGCTTCTTACACTAAGCCAGACAACTATTGTAGCTTAGCAGACCCCTGCTTAGATATATGTGCATTTTACAGTCAGGTTTATTTACACAACAGGATGCACATGAGCACAGACCTTCAAAAAGAACAAAAAAACTGGTGTTTAAACCAGAGTCAAGCAGGCAAATCTAAGAAGATTTAAGTAAGATTTAACAAGGAGCACCAATGAGTACAATAAGCACCAATGAATATGAATATCAATGAGTATTCTTTAGTGGTATACAACATTTATATACAAATCTTATTATTATTGTTTCCTTATGGAAGCTGATGCAGATGTTTTATTTGAAATTTCATGGGAAGTTTGCAACAAAGTTGGAGGGATTCATACAGTCATAGTCTCTAAAGCAGCATTGATGAAAGAGATCAACAAGGTTTATTATCTAATAGGCCCTTATGTTGAAAAAAAAGCAAGGATTGTTTTTTCAAAAGAAGAAGTTCCTCTTGAATTCCAAAAGATCTTTGACGAATTAAGCCAAGAAGGAATAATCTGTCATTATGGAAAATGGGACATCAAGGGAGAGCCAAAAACAATTCTAATAGAGTTCTCTGGATTTGCCAATAGAAAAAATGACATAAAAAAAGAACTTTGGGATCGATTTCGTATAGACTCACTCAATTCTGGTTGGGATTTTGAAGAGCCTGTATTGTGGAGCTATGCTTCTGCTAAACTAATTGAAAAATTCGTTAATCTGAATAAAAAGAAGATTGTTGTTCATTTCCATGAATGGCTAGCAGGAGCAGGTTTACTCTATTTAACAGGAAAGATACCAACGATTTTCACAACCCACGCGACCACATTAGGCAGAACCATGGCAAGTGCTGGAAGAGAGCTTTATAACACACTCGATACTCTTGATGCTGACAGAGAAGCATACAGTCTTGGCATCAATGCAAAACACCAACTTGAGAAGGCGTGTGCTCATAATGCAACAGTGTTCACAACAGTGTCTGAAATAACTAGCATAGAAGCAGAAAAAATCCTTGGCAAAAAGCCAGATATATTGGTTCTAAATGGCCTAGATACAGATAAATTTCCAACATTTGAAGAGCTTTCTATAAAACACCGTGAGAGTCGTTCTATAATCCGAGAGTTTGTCTCTTATTATTTTTTTCCATATTATTTTTTCGATATAGAAGAAACCCTGATTTTCTTCATCGTTGGACGCTACGAATTCAAGAATAAGGGTGTTGACATCTTCATAAAGTCTTTAGCAAATTTAAACAACATGCTAAAAGAAGAAAAAAGTAAAAAGACCATAATTGCATTCTTTTGGATTCCAAGAGATGTTCTAAGCACAAGGACAGAGCTTGCTCAGAACAAAAATACATATGACAATGTTAAACATTTTGTAGAGCGCTATCTTCCAACACTTCAACTAAAGATTCTGGATACAATTTTCATGGACCCTCTTGAGAATTTTGCAAATGAAAAAAAATTCTGCAAGCCCGGCAAGCTCTTTGATAGAGATTTCTTAAAAGGAGCGAAAAGGCTAAAGCTAAATTTTGTTAAGGAAGGCAACCCACCAATAACAACGCACTTTTTGGCAGGAGAAGAGCATGACATCATTGTTAAAAATCTTTTGGATACAGGATTAGACAACAAAGAAGATGACAGGGTTAAAGTCATATTTTATCCAGTTTATCTGTCTGGCGTAGATGGTTTATTGGATCTTCCTTATTATGATACAATTGTGGGTTGCCATTTAGGTCTATTTCCATCTTACTACGAACCTTGGGGATACACTCCACTAGAATCAGCTGCACTTGGCGTGCCTTCATTAACAACCGACCTAGGAGGTTTTGGCCGCTTTCTGATTAATCAGAAAAGAGATGGACAAGGCATATATGTATTGAAACGTTTCAAAACAAGCGAAGAAGAGATAATAACCCACTTCACTAAGATTCTATATGACTTTTGTAAGCTTAACCGTGAAGATCGTGTTAGAGAAAAAATAAATGCAAAGAACACATCCAACCTGGCAGATTGGCGTTTATTAATACAAAATTACACAAAAGCTCATAACCTAGCGTTGGAAAAACACAAGTCTCAATAGAATAATAAATAAAATAAATAATAAATGGAATAATAAATAGAATAATGAATAGAATAATAGAATGTTTTACATTCAAACAAAATCAAAAAAGAATAAATAAAACCAAAAGAACTTAAAAAGAGTCAAAAAAAAGTTAAAAAGAATCAAAAGAAGCTTAAAAAGAGTCAAGATAAAGAGTGATTAAAAATGAGAGAGTTACGTAAGGACTATGTTTTGGACCGTTGGGTATTAATCGCAGATGTGCGCAGCATGCGCCCACGTCAATTTAAAGAAGAAAAAACCATTGTTAAAGAAGAGAAATGTTTTTTTTGTCCTGGCAATGAAAGCCAGACCCCGCCTGAAATAGGGAGAATCCCAACAGACAAACCTAAAGATAAAGGTTGGAAAATGCGCTGGTTTGCAAATAAATTTCCTGCTGTATTACCTGAAGGACAACATGATATAAAGACAGATAATACATTCTTCACATTTTCATCAGGCTTTGGTTATCACGAAGTTATTGTAGAGACCAACACTCACAACCAACTTTGGGATCTAAGAAAAGAGGATATAAAACAATTATTTAAGATTTATAATGAAAGAATAGAGGATTTATCAAAAAGACCAGGCGTCAGCTACGTCAATGTCTTTAAAAATCATGGTGAAAAAGCAGGAACTTCTATTGTGCACAGTCATTCACAGATAATTGCAACTAATACGATTCCTGAAATTGTCAAAGAGAAAGTTAAAAAGGGAACACACCTAGGAAGATGTTTATATTGTCAGATCCTTAACATCGAGAAAAACAGTGATAGACGTTGTTTTGAGAACAATAGCTTTGTTGCATTCACGCCTTATGCTTCCAGATTTAATTTCGAGATTTGGGTTTTACCAAAACGCCACGCCAGAACTCTTGCAGAGTTAAGAGATAACGAGTTAGAAGATTTAGCAGATATAATGAAAAAAATATTGACAAAACTGAAGGAGCTAAATGTCAGTTTTAATTACTATCTACACTACGCTCCTAAAAATCAGGAATTACATTTTCAGATAGAGATCTGTCCTAGAATTGCTGTATGGGCTGGATTTGAGTATTGTAGTGAGATCATCATCAACTCACTTCCACCAGAAAATGCTGCCAAGTTTTATCGTGATGAAAAATGAAAATAAACCATATTCATGAGAACAACTTTGCATCACATCTAACATCAAAGAAGATCGCTTTCTTATTAACAAACAAAAAAGGAAGTTACTTTACTCTTGGCATCGATAGCAAATATTCTGGATTTTTTTACTATCTTAATGGAAGAATGTTTAAAATAATAGACAACCTGGTAGCACCTGGTTATTTGCGCGAAGTTACAAACAACATATACAATATAGAAAGAAAACGCGGTCACTATACAGAGAGTTTTTTTCTTCCGTATAACAAAAGTTCTTTGGTCTATCAGTCTGAAGATGTAAATGAGCTAGATCTTTACCTTGATATACGCGAGTCTTATGATAATAGACAATGGGGTCGCTTCTATGAAATAAAGGAAAAGGATGGTTGTATAGTAATTAAATTTGTAAAGAAAACAGACTCTCGCGAAGACAACTCTCATAACAAGCTGGAATATAGATTGTTCCTAGCAATATATGGTGCAAATCTAGAATACCAGAAGATTGAAGAATGGCTATTAAAAAGATACGCCTTTGACGAGGCTCGTGGTGACACATCAGAGCGATATGTTTATTTTCCTCTAAAGCTTCGCTCTAATAAATTCGTTTTTTCGGTTTCAAACGTGATGACTAAAGCAGTAAAAGAAGCTAAGAACATCTTCTCTAACTTACATAGATATGTTTTGTTCCAAAAACAACAGCTTAAGCTCATAATGAAAGATCTTAAGGATATAGAGCTAAACCTTGCTTATGTAAACGCATTGAATAGTCTTAGTAGCTTAATTGTAGATAAGGGAATGTTTGCAGGCCTGCCGTGGTTTTTCCAATTCTGGGCCCGCGACGAGATAATATCGTTAAAAGCAGTGATGAGTGACAGAAGGTTCGCAACATCAATAATAGATAAATACATAACAGGCATCAACCATTTATTTAAAAGCCACCCAAAAAGCAGAATAAAAAGTGCAGATGCACTTGGATGGTATTTTTTGCGAGTTCGCGATTACATGGAGATTTATGATTTATCAGCGATTAAAAAAAAGCAAATCATCAACCTATTAAAAAAATCTATAGAAATTCTTTTAAAAAAAAACACCAGCTACGAAGGTTTTGCAGTAAACAATGCTCTTGAAACATGGATGGACACTTCTATTAATCATACAGATACTAGAGAAGGGGTCAGGATAGAAATTCAAGCTTTGCGTTTGTTCATGTACAATTTCATGTATGTTCTAACAAAAGATGAAACATACAAGAAGTTGGAGGAGAGTCTGCGCAGGAATGTCCGAAATCGTTTCTGGAAAAACGGTTATCTCAAAGATGGCATTGACGATTCTACTATAAGACCAAATGTGTTCATCGCAGCTTATGTATATCCTTCTTTGTTGTATAAGGAAGAATGGATAAGCTGTTTTAAAAAAGCCTTAAAAGCATTATGGCTCCCATGGGGTGGTCTTGCAAGCATTGATAAAAAACATGAATTCTTCAAGCAAAATTACACTGGTTTAGACAACTGCAGCTATCATCGCGGCGATTCATGGTACTGGATTAATTGCCTTGCAGCCCTTGTAATGTATAGGATTGACAAAAAAACATTTCATGATTATATTAATAAAATTATCAGGGCTTCTGTTAAAGACATACTTTACCAGGGTTATGTTGGTCACGCTTCTGAGCTAAGCGATGCAGTCAGTCAGAATGCTCAGGCAAACTATTGTCAAGCTTGGAGCAATGCGATGTTTATAGAGCTGATAGATGAAATCTATGGTTAAAATGTCGAGCAAACTAAAACAAAAGGTAAAAAAACTGAAAAAAGAAGTAAAGCGAAAAGAACTCAAACTAAAAAAGAAAAAGTCAAAGAGCAAACTGCAACCTGTCAACTATCAACAGCTAATAAAACACCACCTGAAGATTCTCAAAAACTTGCAATACAAGTCAGGATTGTTTGCAGCATCTAGAAAAGAAGTAGAAACAGGATATGACAAAGCATGGCTCAGAGATAACTTCTACACCTGCTTAGCGTTTGAAGTCATAGGCGACTGGGATACTGTAGAGAGTACATACGAGGCAATACTTAAAATATTTGAGAAACATGAATATAAAATTGACTATGCGATCCAGAAAAAACCAGAACATCCTTTTCAATATATTCACCCTCGCTACCATCCAGAAACATTTGATGAATTCTGGGAAGAGTGGGGCAATAAACAAAATGATTCTATTGGCGCAATTCTTTTCAAGGTTGGTGAACTTGTCAAATTAGGTCGCAGGATTTTAAAGACCGAACGAGATTATAAACTAATACAAAAACTAGTTGACTATCTCAAAACACTGGAGTATTGGCACGATCCAGACTCAGGTATGTGGGAAGAGGACGAGGAGATACATGCAAGCAGTGTTGGTGCTTGTGTTGCCGGTTTGGAGATGGTTAAAGATAACATTCCACAGATAGATGTTCCGGAGTGGCTTATTAGCAATGGCAAACGCATCTTGAGGGATATGTTACCAAGGGAAAGTAGAAGTAAGTTTGTCGATCTAGCACTCTTGTCTTTGATTTATCCATATAATGTTGTTAATCCGAAAGAACGCGACGAAATCTTGACGAATATTGAATATCATCTTTTGAAGAAGCGTGGTGTAATTCGCTATAAGAATGATCACTATTATAATAAGAATCCAGATGGTTATTCAGAGGAAGCAGAGTGGACTTTTGGCTTGTCATGGTTAGCAATTATTTATCAAAAACTTGGCAAAAAGGGAAAGGCAGAAAAGTATCTAAAGAAGGCTCTTGCTACAGTAACAGAGATAGGCGAACCTGAGCTATATTTTTCTAATTCACCTAAGTTTAATGAAAACGTACCACTAAGCTGGGCAGAGAGTATGCTGATAGTTGCTTTGTACTATGTTAATAAAAAGATAGTTGGTTAGAGCCCTTATTAAAAATTAAAAACTCTTATTGAAACTTTTATTAAAAACTCTTATTGAAACTCTTATTAAAAGCTCTTATTAAAAACTTTTATTAAAAACTCTTATTAAAAATTTGATTAGACTCTTAGTTCTAAATCAATTCTTAATTCTAAGGTAAATCAAATTTAGTAACATAATTTTTGAATCTTTATTTTTTTATGAATCCACCCTTATAGTTATCTGACTAAACTAGTTTTTTTATTCTTACCAATGCCAAGAACAATCTGTTTGAGCTTTTAGCCAGGTTAAACTATTAAAAATTGAATTTAGTCAATCTTCACAACCTTTTTCATCTTAGCCAAGAAATACTCAAGACAATCAATTGCACAGAACTCGGCAGTCTTTTTCATACCGCGATATTCAATTACCAAAGAAAACTTCTTGTCATTTAAAGAACTGCCACAAGTAACACAAATCTTTTTCCCGTCTTCAAACTTTTTTATATTTTTCTCCAACCTTCTCCTGAAACTACCATTATCAAGTTCTTTTTCTAGTTTTTTCAGTTCGTAATAATCAAAAGAGTCCAAAGCTTTTATTACCTCTCTTGCGTTCATACATGTTCACCTTATACAGTGTTCCACTTATACAGTATTTCACTTATAAGTATTCATCACAGCCATCTTATACAGTAATAACGTCACCCAATCTTGGAACATAAACCTTTTTACAATATTGATTTGCAAACTGAGCTAAAGCACTACAATGATAATCCTGACCATGATTAATTATCAAAATTTTAGGTCTAACAGTTTTAATCATCCATTGTAACCCCTGCTGGCCGGCATGTGCACTGAATACATACTTCTTATAAAAGCACTCAACCTTGGTGCGTTCTCCATCTAGATCTATAAAACCAGTTTCCAATATTTGCAGACCTCCACTTCCTATTGTTTGATATCCTGTCATCATCAATGCACAATCTTTTCTCGATGCAATATGCTTCATATATTCTATTACAGGGCCGCCAGTTATCATCCCGCTGGTTGTGATCACGATTGCCTGCTTGTTCAATACCTGCTTTCTCTCGCGGCTACCTTTAACAATATTGATTCTGTTGTAAGCTTTTTCTAATTCTTTTGGTTTTGAAAGCAGAACAGGGTGAGCCAATATGAAGTCAGTAGCCTTGACAGCCATCCCGTCCATGTATATTGGCACTTTAAACCTTCGCTTCTGTAACATCAGCAACACTTCTTGTGCTCTTCCAATAGCGAAAGCAGCAATTATCACACTGCCCCCAGCATTAACCACTTCTTCAATCTTATTCAGGAAAGCTTCTTCTTCTTTATCTCGGTTAGGATGTTTCTCAGCACCATAGGTTGATTCTATGATCATGACATCTGCTTCCAATCTTTCCTTAAAGCCATTGATTAAGTTAGTATCGACTGTGTTAAAATCACCAGTATAAAGCAACCTTTTTCCTTCTACCTCAAGCATAACCATGCTACTGCCCGGAATGTGACCTGCGTCTATAAATTCATAGGAAACTGTTTTCAGTTTCTTCTTTTCATTGTACCTTACCTTTTCAATATGACTAACAACACGCCTTATATCTTCCTTGCCATAGCCGGGGTGATGGTGCTCAGCAACCTCAATCTTATGCGCATCTTTTAACAATAGTTTTGTTAGCAATGCGGTTTCTGCAGTACACAACACACCACAACTTAACCCGCGATGGAAAAACAAAGGCAATGCTCCCGAGTGGTCGAGATGCGCATGACTCAAAAAAACAGCATCTATCAATCCAATGTTGCTTATTTCTACAGGATATTCTGGTCCTGCAATCTCGAGTTTAATCCCTGCATCGAGTAATGCTCTGAACTCTTTTGTGCAGAGCTCAATACAGCTTCTACCAACTTCTCTTGCAGCTCCTAGAATCTTTATCTCCATCTTAATATCTCTTAAGTCTCTTTAATCTATTATCCAGATTTTTCATAAGCATGTCCACTTCATTTAAATCCACTTTTTTTAAACCTGTTATGCTTGTTTTATTGGACATTTTCTTTTTTATGTTTTTTCTTTCAAATTTTAAACCTGCTTCTCTTTTTTTCTGTTCTATGATTTTATTTTTCTTAGGTCTGATTTTTTTCTTTTTCTTCTTTTTTTTGCTTCTTCTTTCTTCTTGGCTTTTTTCTTTTTCTGATCCGATTTTTCTGACCTTTTTTGTTCTGATGTTGTCAGATTTCTTTTTTATTTTTGTTTTTTCTTTCATTGCAAATCTGGTTTTGACCTTTCTAACCTTTCTAATCTTTCTATTTAGCAATATCACTGAAGCGAGATTCACGAGTTTCTTGTGTTTCTTTTCAAGCAATCTTAATCTTTTGTTGATATCTCTGAGCATCTTAGCCCCAATTTCTCTCTCTCTAGCTTTTCTTTTTACTATCTCTATAGGCCTTTCAACCCTTTCAACTTCTGGCAAAGATGGTTTAGCTGGAGGCACTCTCTCTGCTACAGGTATCTTCTTTATTTCAGCTCTGTGCCTAATAGCAACCGTCCCGATGAGTATCAACACAAAAATCACAAATCCAATTATAACATATATGAAGAATTTAATATTATCTTTAACTAACTCCAATAAGCTGGGTTTTTCTTCGACAGGCATAACCTTGGCAGGCGTCGGGATCTCTTTTTTAGGTATAACTATAGGCTTTTTCTCTTCTTTGACACTTATTATCTTTTTTTTGATAGCAACAGAAAAATAGCTAAAGCTGTCTGTCTCGGCTATAAAGTAAGCATAAGTTTTATCATCATTCACAAAGTATGTTGGAAGTTCGTTCCATTCGTTATCATTCCATTTAAGCACGACTACATCATCGTATGTAGCTTTTTTGGATTCAATCCACGATCTTAGAACTTTAAATATAATCTTCGAGTTACTAACCTTTCCTTTCAGGTTATCGAGACTTATTTTGAGGTACATATATTCGTAATATTTTTCAGGATCTAATCTCTCAAATGAAAAACCTTCTATTTCCTCTCCCTTGTACTGATTAACCGCAGCACTTACACCATATACATCAAAGTCTGAGACAAACGAAATTCTAGTCACTATTGTTGCATCTCCCAAGTCTATGTTATACTCCCTACCCCCTTCTACACCGCCAATCAATCTTATGACACTATCCTTTTTAGTAGGTAGGTATCCAAAGCCGCCACCCCCTCCCCTTCTACTAGGTGCAGGGGTATATTTGCACCCAGTTTTTATGATTGTACAACTTTCACTGCATGAGAGATATCCGCTATCATAACCAAAGCTGACGCATGTCAGTCCACCAAAGTCATCATCATCACACTCTTCTCCAGGATCTTTATGACCATCACCACAGAATGGTGTTGTACCTGCGATAGCTCCAGTTATTAGTCTATAGTTAGTGCTACTTTGCTTAGCACTTTCTGTTGAATCAATCGTTATCACAGCTCTGAAGCTAGAGCTACTAGAATTTTTTGCAATATAAGGCATTGCTCCTCTAATGTCATAGCTGCTACTTGATTGAGTAAATGCAGCTGCAAAAGACAGTAGCAGTACTAATATTAACAAAACAAATGCACAAAAAATCGAAGCAGGTATTATTCTTTTCATTCTGTTTTCATTCTATATTCTTTTCATTACATCTACCTCAAGGATACCCAAACGTTTACGTTTGGGAGGAATTGAGGTCCTCCGTTAGTTTTTTCTAGCATTTTTGGTTGATGAATGAGTGCGCAGCGGAATGGGCGCACTCA
>Ga0180301_10000774_pt1 | contig 25054 bp, 29 predicted proteins | sample GuaBasSediGuay16_FD_121797 | JGI IMG/M metagenome (GOLD analysis project Ga0180301, IMG submission 121797) | Subseafloor sediment microbial communities from Guaymas Basin, Gulf of California, Mexico - Guay16, Core 4569-2, 12-15 cm | ecosystem: Environmental > Aquatic > Marine > Hydrothermal... | reverse complement strand
TTGAATTTTTGTCATAATACCGATAAATTTTTATACTTAGATGTTATAAATTTTAAATATAAATAAACCAATATATGAATTCTTGATCTTATGAGGTAGAATAAAAATGAAGATTGATAATCTGGATCTGGAGATACTTAAACACCTGCAGGAAGATGCGAGGCTGAGCTTTAGAAAACTTGGAAAAAAACTCGGGATTCCGCACACCACCGTTTTCACAAGAGCAGAACGTCTTGTGAAAAGGGGGATAATAAGTAGATTCGCTGCAATACTACACCCGCATGAATTGGGACTTCAGATGGGTTTCATCATCATAGATGCCTCACCCTCCGAATCAAAAAAGATCGCTCAGCAATTAGCAAGCTTTAATGAAGCCAGAAAGGTATTCAGGACATTTGATGGTAAAATAATTGCAAAGATAGTGGTTCCAAATCACAGGACGCATGAAGGTTTTGAAGAATTCCTTACCCGGCTGAATGGATTTTCCTTCACGGCATATCCCGTACATGAGGTAGTGAAATTTGATAATTCTATCCATTCCGATCTGTTAAAGACATTGGATATTTATAGAGAAAGATAGCCCTCCCGCACTCAGAATTCTGAACTGTAAGATGAAGAAAATTTTAGCATATATAAGCCCTGAGAGATATGCAAGTTTATTTGATCTTATAGTGGCATATGATGCTGGTGCGGATGTTGTGATACCCTATTGTAATATAGATTTAGATGATATAGGGGATATAGTACATGACTGTGTCTTTACCAGACACCCCAATGATCTGAAGAATACCGCAATATTTATCGGCGGGCATGATGTAGATAATGGTGAAGAATTAATGAACAAGGTATTGGGGACTTTTAATGAATTGCCCGATGCATTTAGGGTTTCCGTAGCTATGGATCCAGATGGCGCTTATACCACATCAAGTGCCTGCGTAATAAAGATAAAGAATTCTCTTCATGGTAATCTTTCTGGATTAAATGCTACTATTCTGGCGGGAACTGGTCCGGTTGGTAAGAGAATTTCTGTTTTGCTGGCTAAAGAGGGTTGTAATGTACTACTCACTTCAAGAAAGCTGAAAAGAGCAGAAAACGCCCGTGATATGATAAGGAAAAACTATAACGTAAAAGTCAGGGCATTTGAAGCAAACAACGATGAAACTACAGAGAAAGCAGTCTCAGATTCCGACATAGTAGTCACAACAGGCCCCGAGGGTGTGCAAATTCTACCCAGAAAAATCTGGTCTAAATCCCCAGTGAAGATAATGGCCGATATAAACGCTGTCCCACCTTATGGGATTGAAGGCGTTGATGTGAGAGATGATTGCAAGAAAATTGAAAAGGGAAAAATTGGAATAGGTGCTTTAGCGATAGGTAACCTGAAGATGAGGTGTCATTACAAAATTGTTAAAAAATTGTTCGAAGAAAAGGGGATTATCTTTGATCTGGAGAGGGTTTATGAGATTGCGGAGGGGGTTTGATTCGTATTCAAAACAAATAAACCAAAGCGGCGATAACGCAGCCAAACTCAGAATCTATCTCCAGGGTTTCAGTCTCGATCCTGATCCTTTCAATTTCCATTTTTCTGGATGATGCCATTTCCCGCAGTTTCTTCTGAATCTCCTCTCTTGCTTTTTCTTCTGATCTATTATTGCAGTCCTCTGCAACTATGCCATACCCCTGTTCATTTTTCATTATCGCATACCCAATTCCGGCAGAGATTTTTTCACCTTTTTTCCCATTAGATCTGGAAAGAACAACAAAGGTTATCGTTCCCGGCTCGATTTTCACCGGAGGGATTTCCTCGCAATTTTTTGGAAGAATTGACGATACTTTGACCAGGTTGCATTGACCTATACCTGCTTTTATTAGAGCATTATCAAAGGCATTCATTTCTGATGTATCACTCTGACCCTTTCCAGTTGTTATGAAGAATTTTTTTGGTAGAAATTTATTCTTCATTTCCTCTCATTCTGGATGTTGTTTCAAAGACCATCACAGCAAGATTCTCCACCGTTTTCATTCCCTCCTCATCATTTATAACATCACCCATTTTTCTTCCAACGGCGATGCCTCCAAAGTGGGCTGTCTTTTTGTCCCCCACAATAATCATCTCATGGAGCAGCATCCAGTTTTGAATATCTCTGAGAACGAATTCTTGACCCCCGTTTCTACTTCCACCCACTGCTATCGCACCCCCCACCTTCCCAGAGAGTTGGAAGTTGTTTCTTCTCAGGGGCAGGGTTCTATCAAATAAGGATTTTAGTTTTCCACTAACAGAAGAGAAATAGGCTGGAGATCCAATAATCAGGGCATCGGCAGATTTCATCTTCTCCAGAATTTCTGGAACATCGTCATTCTTGGGACAGAGAAAATTATTTTTGGGGACACATGCATTGCAGTTATCGCAGTAGAGAATCTCTTTATCTGCCAACGAGATAAATTCTATTTCTGCACCCTTCTCCCTGCAGATTCCCAAGGCCCTTTTTACCAAGATCGAGGTATTCCCCTCCTTTCTTGGAGAGCCACTTATTCCCAGGATTTTCATCATTTACCACCATAATTCAATTTGTTTTCTATGGTTAAGTTATAGTGTATTTAATTTATATAGGTTGAATACATAATAGTTATAGCTGTTAAGCTGAGTAGAGATATCTAAGTTGATTTTTCTAGAATTATAATACTCTCCCTGACGGGTCTTTCCTTTCTTATCCCATGAACATCGCACCATCTGGTATTAGCAACCAATATCTCTCTTGGTTTAAATCCCACCTGCTCGCTTATCTCTGCAAGGATTAGATCTACATCTATGGTGATATTTGGAAGGCATGTATTGCTGACTACAAATGCGGCAATAGCATCCTCTTTCAAGACCCTATACAAACATTCCAGAGAGAAATACATGTCCTCAAAGTAGCCTTCAACTATCTGAGGAACTCTACTACTGGTTATCGGAATTTCTTTTACACCATCCAATGTTTCCCTCAGTTTTTCTGATTTTATCTTCTTTCCTCTTTTGTATTCCGCACCAATGTGTGGTCTTATGGACTTCTTCCTCAATTCATCTAGTTCCTTTTTGTTATCTAAAAGTAGGCTAAGCTCAAGACCATAGAGCTTGGTATAGTCTACATAGTTGAGGTAAGGGGGTGATGTTATGCACATATCGATGCTCTCCCCTTCCAATGGGAGATTTCTCGCATCGCCTGGATGTGCTTCAGCATGTCCATTTGACGTAGGTACCCTTTTCAGATCCTTGTACATCTTTTTTAATCTATTCTTCAGGAGGTATCTTACCGGTGCAAGGTGTCTCTTTTTTACGATTTTTATTACGCCGCCATCTTTTTTTGTATTGCTCGCTTCAGAGACGATACTTAGAAGCCCCAAAAGAAGGAAGTTTCTGATCTTTTCATCCTCCACTCTTAAGATTTTTTCCTTGAAAAAGAGAATGTCATTTCTTGCATATCTTGAGAATGCTTTCTTTATGTCAATGAATCCGGGCTGTGTCCATTTCAATGAACTTGGTCCAAATTTCAGAGATGATATCTCACTAATCTTTTCTTTAAGAATCTTCATATCGTAGTTACTCTGTAGTTTGGTATTTGAGACAAAAACCGCAAGGGGGAGAATATCAAATCCTATGGCGTTATAGCCAAGTTGTTTACAAGCCAAGAGAGTAGTTCCAGTACCGCAGAAAGGGTCTATGATCTTCGAATCCTTCGGAATTTTCAGTTCATTTAATAGATTCCAGACAAGGTCTCTGGAAAAACCCTCTTTATAGTAGAACCAGTTGTATATCGGCAGTATCTTGTTCTGAGAGAAGGTTACAAGTTCTCTGTATTCTGGTCTCTTGATAAGAAGTTCTGAGTATCCCCCCTCTGTTGAGATCGAAAGTTCAAAGGGGTCTTTTTTTATGGGCATTTTTTCGGAGTCTTTCAATAAAATCGTTCAGTTCCTTTACCCTTTTGATGGCAGGATGTCCTCTTCCAAGTTTTTCTTCAAATTCCTTTATCGCCTCGTTAATTCCCACAATCTTTTCTCCCTGAACGAGATTATCGGCGTGTGCTATAACCTTCTCTTCCAGGGTCTCTGGTAGATAATCCCTGGCTGGAAGCCCCAATGAGGCGGCTTCTTTTTTATCTAATCCAGCCCCTATGTGAGTCTCACAGACTCGAGCAAATTTGGGGGAAATTTTTTTCAGGATTTTACTGCCTTCTATCCCATGGGTTATTCCATGAGTTTTGCAGCGTCCAATGTCGTGCAACAGAGAGGCGATCTCTATAAATTCTACATCTATATCATAACCATTTGCCTTAATATCCTCGGCAATTCTCTTTGCATTCTTAGAAACAGTCAGAGAATGCCTTATTACGGATTCATTGCAGCCTTCTTTTTTGAGCAAAGAAATAGCATCTGACCTACTTAAGTAATTTGTTGATCTTCCTGATTTCACTCTCTAATTTTCTAATTATCTTTTCATTATCAAATTCTATAAAGGTCTCATTACATCTCGGACAGATAAAATTGGTCTCTATCGCCTCTTCTAGACTCACTCTATTACAGGAACAGGCAAATGTTATACCCTGTTTCTCTACCTGTAGTTGCTTATTTAATATATCTAATTTATGAGTTAGATAGGATTGAATGAATTCATCTATTTTATCCTCCCTCTTTTTCCAGAGGTAGGTATACCAACCAGTCTTTTTGTTCTTGGTTCTCTCGTATTCTACTAAATTCTTGGCATGAAGTTCATTTAGTAAGGTTCTAACAATGGTGGCCTTAAGATTTAATTCAGCGGCGATATCTTCATCGTGCTTAGGTTCAGAGAGTTTTTCCATAACTATGACATGATCCTTACTCATACTTTCTTCCAGGATGTAATTAAGAAGAGAATTATTTGATGAATTATCTGACCCCATATTAATCATATAATTATATAGATCCTGAAAATAAATATGAATTTGTTGAATAATTTAAGATCGCAATTTACTATATCAGTAAAAAAATGTTTGAGTCCATCACAAAATTTACTGAGGAGGTCATCGTATCTTATGGATTATTGGGGATATTCACAGTAGCAGTTCTTGAATCCTTTATCTTTCCCATTCCCACGGCTATTATAATAACGACGGGAACTGCCTTAAAGCTGGACCCTCTTATAGTAGTCGTTGTGGCTACGATAGGTTCGGTTTTGGGAGCGATCATTGGTTACAAGATAGGGGAAAGGGGTGGTAGACCCGTCTTAGTTTGGTTATTTGATGAAAAAAAGATCTCCAGAGTAGATAGGCTTTTTGAGAGATATGGTGTTTATGCCGTTGGCGTAGCTGCATTTTCTCCATTACCATTTAAAATTTTTACTATTTCAGCCGGAGTTGCAAGGATGAGTATTATCCCCTTTATCTTAGTTTCTATTCCATGCAGATTCTTGCAGTTTCTTCTCTTCGCCCTCTTTGGAAACTGGCTATCGGGATTCTTGTAAGATTCTTATAATCCATCAAAGGGAAGGGTTGGGTTGATAAGGGAGGGAAACCGTAGGTTTCCCGCACTTATTTTGGAAACTGGCTATCGGGATTCTTATAGTTCTGACTATTTTTCAACCTTTCTCCGCTTAGATCTTTTGATCGCTATTTGGTGCAGTCCAAATGCTATTAGGATTATTATAATTATCAGCAACAATATGAGGATTATGGATGACATTTCACCTTCATCAGTAATTATAGTGGTGGTTGTTTCTTCAAGGGTAATTGAAGTAGTCGTTACTTCGGGGCCTAAGGCCTCTTCAATATCCTTGAGCAATGAATTGCATTTAGAAATTCCTTTCTCATCCTCAATCTGTGTGTAGATCCCCAAGGCATTTTCGGCATATTCTCTAGCCTCTTTATATTCTCCAAGATAATATTTGCTCAGTGCCTTTCTGTATAATGAATTTGCATTGCCCCTCTTATCCTCTTTCAAACCCTCATTAATCTTTTCTAAGAGCGAATCACAGATAGAAATACTCTCCGAATTACCTAATTCAGAATAGATGTATCTGGCATTGGTAAGACTTACTATAGCATCCTGATAATTGGCAGAATCATAATACCTCTTTGCCTCTTGATAATATCTATCTGCCCTTTGTAATTTAATGAAATCTTTGCTAATTTCATAGGCAAAGAGACTATTTCCAGAAGCTATTATGAAATCCTTGTATTCATTATCCCCCAGATCTGTGACCTGAATCCCATCTATATCTCTGGTCAATAAGTATGTCCATTCTACCCCTCCCTTCTTATCCAGAACATAGATGCTCTTATCAGAGGCAATTGCTATCTCTTTGTCATCATCTATATCAAGATTTATAGAAAATAAACCAAGAATATCCTTGGAGAAAATCCTATACTGCCAGATTTCAGAGCCATCCCTGTCTAGAACATGTATCCCACTGACAATTGGGCTGGTAAATGCCGTTACCACCTCATTGATCCTATTGTTGTCTATGTCATCTATGAGAACCTCTTTTATAGAGTAATCTTCCCCAAGGGATTCAAATGTCCAGAGTTCAACGGCGTTTTCATCCATAACTATAAGCTTTTTAGAACCTGCGGATATAGCCTTGCCTTCCCCCTCTCTAATTAATGAGGAATAGACGCACCATACGATATTGTCTGTATGATAACTAAAGATTAAAGAACCATTGGTATAAAAGATCCAGACACTGCCATTTTCTGAGGATTCCTCTTTATAATCCCTTACGTATGTCAGATTCCCCGTCTTATTGCTAATTGCAGTAGTGACGAGTTCTATGTAGTCAATATTGCTTCCACCAGATGCGATAAGTATTTCGTTATTTCCATCCCCATCCAAGTCATCCACGAATATATCCCTGACCCATTCACCGACTTCTAACCACTTCACGGGCTCTTTTTTGTCTTCTTGAATAACATAGATATCGCCCTGATTTCTTGTTATTCTATAAAGAAATTCCTCCTTTTCTTTTATATTTTCAATATCTTCAAATTCAAATCTCCCTCCCTTGATGTCGGTGGTATTCATCCAACCACTGCCGATAAGTATCTCTTTTATGCTATCATTATCTATATCTGCAACAAAAATAGCCGATGGATTAAATTTTATTGGATATTCCCTTTTTAAATTTCCTTTGGTATCTAAGACATAAACCCTTTTGGATGAGACTGCAACTATCTCGGTGTAATTGTCATTGTCGAGATCACCAGAGGTTACTGCCTTGATTTTACTATCGGCGTCAAATGTCCATCTCAGAGAAAGTTGTTCCTCTGCCACTGGGTCGTGCATGAGATACAAAAAAATAAAACCCATAATCAAAATCTTGACCAAAATCTTGGTGAGATTCTTTAATGACATATTATTAATAAGTTAATATTATTATATAAAGATATCGGTAAGGTGAAAAGTGGAAAATGCACTGTGGATTGAGTTGAAGGATGTTATTGGGGCCCTTAAGGATATATGCACGGTAATTGCGGAGCATGAAGGGAATATAGGCCATATAGAGCAGATCGGAAAAAAGGAGACGGTGCATCTTTATTTGGAGATCGAAGGGGTTGCGGATTTTGATAGATTGGTAGTGGATTTGAAAAAACTCGATGTCGTTGTTTCAGTTACCACCGTACCCACATTTACTCAGGTTTATGGAAAAAGGGTTATTGTCATAGGAGGGGGTGCACAGGTTGCGGAGGTAGCAAAGGGGGCTATATCAGAGGCCGACAGACACAACATCAGGGGGGAGAAGATTTCTGTGGATACCATCCCCTTAGTCGGAGAAAAGGAAATTGCTGATGCAGTAAGGGCCGTTGCAAGATTACCTAGGGCTAAGATTTTGATCCTTGCAGGTTCCCTAATGGGTGGTGAAATAGCAGAGGCTGTGAAGGAAATCCAGAAAGAGGGGATAAAGGTGATCTCTCTAAAAATGGCTGGCTCCGTTCCAGAGGTTGCTGACCTGGTTGTCTCAGATCCAATCCAGGCGGGGGTTATGGCAGTTATGGCTATTGCAGATACTGCGAAATTTGATATAGAGAAACAGAAGGGGAAGAGATATTAATTCAACCTTATCACCATGAAAATTCCGTTCACAAAGATGCACGGAACTGGAAATGACTTCATCGTGATTGATGAATTCCAAAAAATTTTAGTTCCCGAAAGAGACAAGCCAAAATTCGTGGCAAGAATTTCCCAGCGTCATTTCGGAATCGGCTCCGACGGCGTGATCTTCATTCAGAAATCTGATAAGTATGATGCAAAATTCTCATTTTACAATCCGGATGGAACAAGGGCCGAGATGTGTGGAAATGGAATGAGATGCTTCGCAAAGTATCTTTATAAAAAGGGATTAATCAGAAAGGAGAAGATTCAAGTTGAGACTACCGCCGGTTTAGTGGTTCCAGAGATTTTTTTGGAGGAGGGGAGGGTTACTAAGGTGAGGGTTGATATGGGAATGCCAAGGGTGGAATTTATTGCTAAGGAGGTTGAGATAGATGGATATTCCTATAAAATCACTTCTGTCAATATGGGAAATCCTCACGCCATTCTTTTCTTTGATAATATTGATGAGGTCGATGTTCTCGGGATGGGAAAAAAAGTTAGACACCATAAATTATTCCCTCGGGGGACGAACGTACACTTCGTTCAGAAAACCGGGGAGAATGAGTTTAAGATCAGGACTTATGAAAGGGGTGTAGAAGGTGAGACATTGGCATGTGGTACCGGAATCTGTGCCTCCGCAGTCGCAACAGTAGTTAATAATTATGCTAATGAAAAAAAGCCCCTGACGTTTCATGCTAAGGGTGGGGATCTTATAATCGAACTGGAGATTGTGAATAAAAATATAAATAAGAATATAAAAATAGAGAGGGTATTCATGACGGGTCCTGCAGAAGAGGTCTTTACTGGAGAGGTTTCTGTGGAATTATAAGGGCATCATTCTTACATTCTTAAATTAAAATTAATAAATATACAAATATATACAACAAAATATATACAACAAAAAATGGATAAAAGAATCTTGGCATTAACTGCCATGGGGATCATATTTGTTTTAATTTTTTCTGGTTGTATGGGTGAACAAAAAGGGGTCCTACCCAAAGAAGAAGTCTCATCAACTATTGGTCTTACAGCAGAGCAAATAAGAGACAAATCGATTGAAGCCATGGATAATGTGCATAGTTATGCCTTTGATATGGACATCAAGATGTCTATAGAAGAACAAGGTATGAGATCTATGGATATGACTGGAAATGGAAGGGTAGATATAAAAAATAAGAGAATGCACAGCAAGATAGATGTTGGCATGATGGGAATGACTATTAGTACAGAGACCTACCTTATTGATAATATGCAATATATTATGCTACCTACCATGGGATGGGTAAAAAATGAAACAGAAGCCAATATATGGGAGAAGGAGAATCTTGTAAAATCACAAAAGGATTTAATGGAGGGCATCGAGGTTAAACTCCTGGGCAGTGAAAATATTAATGGGATAGATTGCTACATTATAGAAATGAAACCAAATAAGGAAGAAATTCTTCAGTTATTTGGTCAACAGATGGGGGATACCTCAGGTATTTCAAGTGCCGAGATTGGCGAGATGATCAGGAGCACGGAATTGAAGGAATGGATAGCAAAGGATACATTTCTAGTTAGAAGAAGCATGGCTGATATGCAGATGGAAACGAAAGGTAAAACCCTGAACATAGAAATGACTATAGATATCTATGATTACAACAAAGACATGAATATAGAACTACCTGAAGAAGCAAAGAATGCCCAAGACATAGAAGATGTAATGAAATCTGAAATATAAATAGTTCACCTGAAGTGGGAAGATGAATGATCTTTCCATATCAGATTACCTTCTTTTTCTTAATCAAATATCCCACACAGATTCCAAGAATCAGAACAAACAGGATTACTACAAATAACTCAGTATAAGGGATCTTAGTAGCAATTACTGTTATCTCTGAGGGGATCGTTGTCGTATAATCCATCGTTTCTGTCCCTCTGGCTAATGGAGTTGCCTTCTCTGCTGCCTTAGAGATTTCCCATGAAATTGGTGTAACTAATCCTTGCAATTTGAATAACAATTTATAAACAGAAACGAATAATGCCACTAAGGTGGTAGCCAAAATGATCCAGACCTTCTTCTCATAGGGATTCAATATCTGTTTTCCCTTCGATGTCAGCCTGTAATACTTCCATTTCCTCCCCTTGTCAATCTGCTTTATTAAACCTGCAGAAACCAGTCTGTCGAGGTGTTCCTTTATTGTAGAAGGAGCCATACCCAATTCCTCTGCCAGATCCGTCAGGGTATGCTGCCTTTCGTCCAATATCTTCAGAATCTTTACTCTGGTATCGACTGCCAATGCCTTGAACGTTTCTCTGTCAAGAACGATTTTGTCTTCCATTCTTTATACGAGCCAACCTCCATAAAACTTTTTGTTACCTCCTCAGGCTTTCCACCACGCATTTGTTGTCCTTACAGACACATCTCCCGGCTCCACAGTCTATTGGACCCTGACACACCATAGTACACATAATCCCACTACAATTTGGAGCAAATCTCTTATTTACACAGGAGGTTGGATGACAGCACTGTTCTGGAACGCAGTCACTATCCTTTGTACACTGGTCTCTATTTATCTTTTCCTCAATACACCCGGGAATAAGAATAATCCCCATAATCAAGATTCCAATTATGATTTTTGTTTTTGAGTTCATTTTCATTATCCCCTCCTGCTCCAGATTAAAATTCCCAAAGAAATTGTTAGAATTATGCCCATAATCAGCAGGGTGTCCCTCAGAACATCTGGTTTTTCCCCAGGAGTTGTTGGGATGGTGGTAGTTATAGTTTTTGGTATTGTGGTGGTAGGAATTGTAATCACAGTAGTGCTCTCACCCTCTTCGCCAATATTAAAGCATTTATCTGCATAACAGAATTTAACCTTTTTTCCAAGGGAGAGATATTTTCCAACCTCGGGATAATCTTGTAGCAGTTTGAAATAGGTATCACTACCATACTTTATATCTGTAGTTTCTTTTTCCTTAGAATAATCGTTATCTAACCAGACATCATCTTTAAAGTAGAAGGTTTTGGTTCCAACAAATTTAACCCTCTCTGATCCAGATTCGGCAACCTTCGATTCTTTTAAACCCCTGGTTGAGGTAGATGCCTTGTATCCACCAACACCGGTTGGTGCATATAAAAGATTTTCGGTTATAGAATCAAAGAATCCTTTTCTTGCCCTCTCCATAGATACCGGTCTTCCCAAATCCGTATCAACCTCTACCAGAAATGAAGTATACGGAGTCATTATCCCATACTCCAGACTCAATTCTATGATCTCATCCACCAATTCCTTTTCTTCACCATACAAGCGTATTTCATCCAGGAGATAACCAATTTTTCTCGTTGCCCATAATCTGGGGATAAAATCATTCTTTAAATTTTCTCTCGGAAAATTCACCTCATAGGTGAATATCCTTTCTTTATCTCCAATTTCACCTCTTAATATTATCGGTGAATCCCCACTTCCAGAATACCTCCCAAACATGATCAATTGAGACCCCTTGAATAGATCTGGAAGCTCTTGAGGATACATGTCCTTTACCGCAATATTCTCAAATTTTAGCTCAGGGTTAGATAACACGGGATTTTTTATCTTTGTATAGAAATTGGATACCTTTACCTCTATATCCTCCTCTGGTTTCACGTACTCTGAAACGCCCTTATTCTGGCTCGAAATTTTATCCAGAAGATGAGTGTTCACATCATAGCCAACACCAAAGACAAATATCCTCGTATTCTTTGTATTTGCGTTCTTTACATTTTCCAAGATTTTCCCAACATCGCTAACACCAACAGTGGGCTTCCCATCCGTTAGGAATACGATAATATTCGGTCTTTCATCAACATTCATCATCTTTAATGCATCTAATAAAGCCTCATTGATATTTGTCCCTCCCCCACTCTCTATCCTATCCACGAAATCTAATGCATTGGAGATTTCCTCCGAGTTTACAGAAACCAATTCATCAGAAAATTTCTCAATGTTGGATTCGAAGGTAATTATACCGAATCTATCGTTCTCATTCAGATTATTAATACAGAATTTTAGGGCATTCTTTGCCTGTTCAATCTTCTTTCCAGACATGCTTCCAGAGGTGTCGATAACAAAGACGATATCCTTTGCGATAATTTTTTCTTTAATATCCCACTTCGGCGCTACCATGAGCATAAAAAAGCCATCCTCTCCACTCTTTTTATGGGTCAATAAATTCACTCCGAAATCCTCCTCGGAAACCGTATAGTATAATTCAAAATCCTTTTCCGGCAATAGATCATTTTCCTCATAGCTTATCTCAGCGTTATAATCATCCCTTCTGTTAATGGAAATCTCGTGCGTTGGAGAATATATAGTCTTTATTGGCCGATCTGATTTCAATTTTACGGTAATAACAACACTCTCCAATGGCTTTGATGAGAATCTCTCCGGCTCCAGAGGATAGACATATCTGCAGATACCTGAGTCACATTTTATCACTTCAGAATATTCTAACTTAATCCTTTTCTCCCCTCTCGCAGGTATTGGATAAACCCTTGCCTTGAACATATTCCTATCCACATACTCCAATAAAGCGGGATCTTTCATCCTTCTGACAATATCTTCATATATCTGCCTGGCTTTATTCTTTTCTAAAATTTCCCCCTTCAGTTCTTCATCATCTACAAACATGGAAAATTTGGAGATACTTGCCTCTTCCGGCAAGGGGAAGATATATGTCCCTTCTATATCCCTGTTAAATTCATTCTTGAATACCTGATCGATCTTTGTCTCAGCATACTGGTTGTCTATGCTGATATTTACGTGATGGTATTTTATTGCCAGTGGAGGTATCCTAGGAACATCGGGTATTGGTTCTGGAATTATTATCCCATCTGCCACCACAGATTGTATCAAAAAATTTAGACAAACAATCAGTACAAATACCCACAAAATTTTTTCCATAGTTTTATCTTTCATTCAAATCACCTCATCTACTAATAAAAAATTCTCATTGCAAATAATATAGACTTAAGCAAAGCATATATAAATGGCTTTCGGTTTGTTTCGGTGGAAACCAAAATATATATCTCATTTATGCAGGATCCATCCCTGCAGCATTTGGACATTCACAATCTGTAAACCAACATCCATTTATCTCAGAAATATCTTCTCTCAGTATCTTATAGTTTACACAAAAATCTGTCCAAACTACCTTTAACATAATAATTTTTCCCACCCAGAATCCTTACATATTTCTCAGATTACTTCCGTTCTTGTATTTCACCCATTCACCATCAATTTCCTCGTAGATGTTGAAGTCCGGATGATAGCAGACGCAACTCGGGCAACTATCTGTGTGAACCCTGAGAATCAAATCAGTACCTCTTTCCACTTCGTAATACTTTGTACTAGCACACCCACCCCAGTTGAACCACGAGGCCGAATTTGGACCAGTGGTATTGTAGATCTTCCCCACAGAGCTTCTACAGGTTTCCACATCTGCATCATAGGGATCTATCTCCCCCCCACTTGAATCAAATATATCAAGATAGAAGCATCTATCCGAGCTTATTTTGATCTTGTCTGAACTGGGAGTATAAGTAATATTCCATGTCATCCCCTTTACATCTGGGAGGTCTATTGAATAAGCCTCTTTTTTGCATACCCCATCCACACAGACATAATTGTACCTACATTTACAGTCCTCTGGGCAGGTCAGGCAGTTCTCTCCAGTTTCGCACATGCTATTTCCGCAAACTGCCGATTTCTTTTTACACTCTCCATCATCGCAAATATAGCCTCTTCTACACTTACAATCTTCGGGACAGTTTAGACAGTTCTCAATCCCACTACATTTCCCATCCCCGCAGTATGGTTTTTTAAGATAGATTATCTCTTCGGTCTCTGTTTTAGAGACATACTCAGTATCATTATCATAACCCTCTTTTGTAATCAAAAGTCTTACACTATCCAGAGGCATATCATCAAATCTAACAAGCCCACTATCATTTGTATACCCCTCTCTAAGTAGATCACCCCTATTTCTATAGCCATAACCCTTGTATACTTCAACCTTGGCATTATAGATGGCATTCTTTGTCTTGTAATCCTTAACCTCAACTGTCAATGATTTTTTATCCTTCCACATCTTTTCTTCTCCTTCCAACTCTACAGAGAAAATCAGATCTTCAGCCTTTCTTTTGACATTCTTTTTACTGATTCTCTTAGGATATGCTATGATATGGATGGAGTAATCTCCGATTCCTCTCTCAAGCATTATTAGAGATGTTAGAGGTATCAAGGGGATACCACTAGATGATTGTTCCTTTGAACATGCCTCCTTATCGGCCCTTTTTATAACCCTTCCACCAATACAGAAATTAGAGCTAGTATCATATCCCAAAATCTGATCTCCTGCAACCAATAGGTAATCACCCTCCCCATCGGCGTAGATAAATCCGTACATTGACTTGTCTCCTCTGATCTCCATAGATCTCATCCATCCCTCAGCATACACCTTTCTATTTGATTTTATTTTTTTACCTAGAGCATCGGCCTCTGCAAAAAAGACCTCAAATTTCTTTGCATTATACCTCTTACCTATAATAGAGGTACAGTCCTTCTTCTCTATGTTGGATCTCCAGGAATAACTATCCTGAAAAGCGAGGACAATTACACCATTGCCCTGTTCCCATGCACACAGTGGCATTGAATACATTGAATATCTATCCCCTGTGATGATGTAGAATAGCTTACCATCTACTGTTTTTTTCTCTATATCGATGTCTGTTCCCGAAAAGGAGTATTCATTGCTTAGATCCCTAATGCTCTGTATCATCTCATCTATACTCTGTCCCGTATCTAGATATAAGAGATAAGCCGACGAACCATCTTTATAGGAAGCTACTGCTATCTTTGAATTCTTAATATCTTTAATGTACTTGCCACCGAGCATTTCCCCAATCAAAGAAGACAATTCTCGAAATAAATCCTCATTAGCTTGTATATACACAACACTCTTGAGATTTTTATCTGGCAGATAGGACAAGAATTCATAATCGATACCTTTTTCCTCCCACCCAAAAAATCCAGAAAAGTACAAAACCATAATAACAATGATCCCTAAAATTCCCAAAAATATAATCAATATCAACAGACTTTTTATAGAATCATCTCTTTTAATTGCAGTATCCTCAGTCATTTTAAATCTTGACCTGTTTTTATAATTTTAAATTTTTATAAAGTAATTTAAATATTGCTAAAATGGGTATAGATATCTGTATGTTTCCAAAAAATCTCATTTCTCCTTCTTCTTGAAGAAGAGCCAGTTGTTCTTTCCCTTCAATCTCGGTGCGGGCTTTAATTTTATCAGGACGAATTTCCCCCTCATCTTTTTTCCATTCAATTCAAAGATTATCTTCTTGTCTTCGATCTTCTCAGGTTTAAATGTTCCTTTATCCCAGATTTCTACCGTGCCCGCTCCATAGAGCCCCTCTTCTATAGTGCCTTCAAAATCGGCATACTCCAATGGATGATCCTCGGTCTGTACTGCTAACCTTTTTATTCCTTCCGTGGTTGGGGGCTCCTTGGGAACCGCCCAACTCTTAAGAACACCATCGATTTCTAATCTGAGGTCATAGTGCAATTTCCTCGCATCATGTTTCTGTATTACAAAAATTTTATCTTCTTTTCCTTTTGCTTCCCTAACGTCACCCCTAGGTTCCTTGGTCCTCTCAAAATCCCTTTTCTTTTGGTATTCCCGCAGTGACATTTTAAATTTTGAATGCAGAAGGACACAATCTGTTAAGGATGCACTCCTCACATCTCGGTCTTCTTGCTATGCATATTTTTCTTCCATGAAGTATGAGCATAAGCGGAAAATCTATCCAGTGTTTTTTTGGAACGATTTCCATTAAATCCCTTTCGATCTTTACTGGATCCTTCTCCTTTGTTAGTCCAAGAAGAAATGATAGCCTTCTGACATGGGTATCAACCGCAATTCCTTCCACAATGCCGTAGGCATTACTAAGGACGATGTTAGCCGTCTTTCTTGCCACTCCAGGTAGTGAAAGCATTTCCTCCATACTCCTTGGAACCTTAGAGTTATATTTTTCAATTAATATCCTGCAGGTATTTTTAATGTTCTTTGCCTTGTTTTTATAAAAACCGGTTGATTTTATGTCCCGCTCAAGTTCCTTTAGATCGGCATTGGCATAATCCTCTGCAGTTTTGTATTTCTTGAAAAGATCCTTAGTGACTATGTTAACCCGTTCATCAGTGCATTGAGCAGAGAGCATTGTAGCTACCAAAAGTTCCAATGGATTTTTAAATTCAAGTGCTATCTTTACCTCAGGATACTCCTTTTTCAGAAGTTTTATTATCTCCAAAATTTTTTCCTTGTTATTGACCTTTTTCATTGTTTAGTTTTATCTCAGTCAGTTCTTCAGCGATCTTCAAAATCCTTTCGGGAGCATCTAATCTTTGAGCAAATCTCCTCATCTTCTGACAGTTCTTCTTTAATTTTAGTGCTTCATCTATGCATTCTGAGATCATGAAAGGTGGCGTAAAGTAACTCATCTTTTTCCCCACCCCGAGTTGTTCTATCATGTCCGCATTGTTCTGCTGCTCTGAATGGAACATATCTGGAAAAGAAAGCAATGGTTTTCCAAAACTTAGGCATTCCATCATTGTACTATGGCCCCCTGGAGCGATTATTACATCCGATCCCTTTATGTAGGGAAGTGCATCATTCACGTAGGATAAAACCTTTACATTCTCTCCGATCTTATCGATCTTATCCTTCAGATGCTCTGAATCTACATTGGGACCCGCTACCAGGGTAAAATTAAAATCCCTCTTTAATTCTGCAGTTGAGATTACATTAAAGAATAATCTCTCCCTATACCCGAAGCCACCCACCATAGAGAATACATGTCTCCTCCCCAAGCTCAGTGATTTTACCTCCCGATATTTCTTCCTGACTAATGGACCAACGAATTCCGTCTTTTCAAGGATCTCTGGCTTTAACGGAACATTCTTTGCACATATCGTATATGGCGGCGGAAAATCCGGTATCAGTATTCTGTCAGCATATTTGAGCACGACATCCGAGAATCTTGTGACGATCTTTCCTACCAGTGCCACATCTATACCCCTGTTCTCGAAAAAGCTTATTATATTGGTCTGATTTAGAATAAAGATTAATGGGATATCCTGCATCTTGGAAGCGACAGCAGACATGAAATAACTATCGGAAATAACAATATCTGGTTTTTCCTTTCTTATCATATTAAATACTCTGGGGTAAGCTAAAGGATCAATTCCCTTTAATGTCTCTTCAATAGAATCCCTCATATCTAATGAACCAGATACACCCACCAATTTTATCTCAGAAGGAATTTCCAGGGTTTTATAGCCAGATTTTTCAATATGCTCTTTTGAATAACCATACGCGGAAAAAATAACCTCATGACCTTTTTTTAGAAATCTCTCTCCAATAGCCAAGCATCTGCTGGTATGTCCAAGACCTTCGCCGCACATAAAGATCTGGATCTTCATCTTTAGAAGAAATTGATTAAATTTGATCACAGAGACTTTGGAATAACCCTGTGTCTAATCTCCTTGCAGTATTCACACTCCTCGGTTAACTCAATAACGTTTGAAGAAAATTGGCTGAATGATCTTTTTCTTTTCCATTTATGGAGACCAAGTTTACATTTAAGCCAACCTAAGCTAAATCTCATCTTCAAGCCGCTTTGGGGAATCTAACCTCCTTGGGCTTTACAGTGACCTTGGGGAGATTCACTGGAACTGGGAGCCTTAATTTTCTGGCGATATCAACCGCCTCCAATAGGGAATCTCTGAGAATAGCATTAGATATCTCCCTTAGAGCATCTGACTGAAGCTCCACCTTGTCTCCCTTCTCTTTCACTATTTCTTTTAAATTTGGATCGGTATACCAGAGATAACCATCTAAGTCAATATTTCCTAATTCCGGTTTATATCGCACATTAAAACGGAAATTTACTAAGAGATAGTCACCAATTCTTTTATCCCTTTCCTTCTTCATGGAAAGAATCAGGAAGTTTGAACTCACATCTATATTAGGTATATCTCTTGCTTCCATCTCAGTTCTTTCCCCACTCAATTTTTTAACCCTAAAATTCACAATAGACATTTTGTATCACCTCTTTTTATTTATGGATGCCCCCCAATCATATTCAGGCCCATTTTTTCATCAAATCCCAGCATTAGATTCATGTTCTGAACTGCCTGACCGGAGCCTCCCTTTATGAGATTATCAATTGCACTTATAATTATGATCCTTCTGGAATCTGGGACATACTCTGCCATTATATCGCAAAAATTGCTGTCAATGACATTTGCCACATTCGGGATTTCTGATGCTATTCTCACAAATGGTTCATTTTTATAATGTTTTTTATAATGATCATTGAGATTAACATCAATATCAAAAGAATCTGAAAACAATGTGACACTGCTTAGAATCCCCCTCTTCATATCCGAAATTATCGGAGTAAATGAGATCTTTATCTTTCCAAAGAATTCATTCAGGATGAATTCCATCTCCGGAACATGTCTATGAAATAAAACATTATAAGGCCTGATATTTCCAGAAACCTCGGGATGATGCAAATTTTCAGAAGGGGTGGCTCCGGCCCCGGAGGTTCCAGTTATGGAGGTTACAACGATCTTTTCCAGATCAACCTTATCCTTAAATTTTTTTAATGGTATGATACCAAGTATAACAGAGACTGGATAGCAACCCGGATTTGTTACAAACATCGCCTTCTTTATCTCCTCTCTATAAATCTCTGGAAGCCCATACACCCTTTCACTGAGAAGTTCTTTGTTTTCATAGCCGCCGTAAACCTCTTTATCGATCTCGGCATCCTTAATCCTAAATTTCCCGCCCAAGGTAATTACCTTAATTCCCCTATCAATTAATCCAGGTAAGGAACTGAACCATTCTCCAGGAGGGGCCGCAAAAAAAGCCACATCCGTTTCTATCCCATCCAGATTCAAATCTACAAATTTTTTATCAAAAATATTGAGAAGATTCCTATGCAGAGAAGAAACCGATTTATTGGAGAGCCTTCTCGACACGGGAACTATTTCATCTACCTCTGGGTGATTTATCAATATTCTTAGCAATTCGCCTCCCAGATAGCCCGATGCTCCCACAACAGTAACATTAGCCATGTTATTTTTTACTTATCGAATCAAACCAGCCCCTGGGGAGAAATTTTTCAATGGTAAGATCCCTCATTAATTCCATCCCCGAGAATTCTGGATAATTGAATTTTACCTCAAACCGTGTGGTGTATCTGACAAGATCCTCCACGCACTTTGCGCAGAGAACACCCGCATAGGGTCTCGTTGGAACCCTCTCGCTTTTGCTAAGTTTTCTAACCTCCGAGGGGATGGTGTTTGGAACACCCGAAAGTAATCTGCCACAGCGACCACATTTCTGTTTTGCCGGTTTTTTCTTTTTATAATGTGTTACCGTTCTACCTCCAGGGGTTCTCCTCTGTACCTTTTTCTTAGACCTTGACCTGAGCATTGGTTTGACCATTTTTGAATTTGATAGGTAAATTATTTGATTTAGAGGATTTAAATAATATCCCAATTCAGCATAAAAGATAAAAGAAGTTTTTGCAAAGCAAGAATTTATTTTATTTCCCTTAGGAGGCGAGAGAATATTTTTTCGTGAATCTCGAGGTCTCTGTTGCTGTAAAGCACGAATCGAATCCTTTTAACATATCGGAGTTTGTGCAGGATTTCCATAATCGTCTTAAATGCCACTTCTGTCGCTTCTTCAATTGGGTAACCAAATGCACCCGTAGAAATAGCGGGAAAGGCGATCGAATCTATCTTGTACTGTTCGGCAAGTTTTAGCGCATTACGATAGCAATCTGCCAAAAGCTCATTTTCTGGCTTATTCAAACCGTAAATAGGTCCCAAGCAGTGAATAACATAAGGATTTGGAAGCCTGTGTCCTCCAGTAATAACACATTCCCCTGGCTTAATAGGTGCTAAAGGACGGCACTCCTCCTCAAGCCCGGGGCCAGCAGCTCGATGAATGGCACCCGCCACACCCCCTCCAATTTTAAGCCGAGCATTTGCTGCGTTTACAATGGCAGTAATATCTGGCTGTGATGCTATATCACCCCTAATACACTCAATTGTTATGCCTGATATTGTTTTCTTCATGATTGCTACACCTCCTATGCAATTTCCGATAACTCCTTATATACGAACCTCTAATTCTCAAACCTATCCAAATTCCTTGAAGAATCCCTTAACCGCATCTTCTGAGCCTTCCGTACTTTCTGAACTTTTACCAATCCCATTCAGAACCTTTACCATCTTCACTACCGCTTCTACAGCTCTTTTTGCATATTCCACCCTTTGGTGAGCCTCCAATCTGCTCATTCCCGGACCCGCAATTCCAAGCCCGATGGGCTTTCCAAATTCTACTGCCAGATCTGAAATTTTTCTTGAAGCGTGTTGAGCCACAATCTCGTCATGCTCTGTCTGCCCCTCAATTACCGCTCCAAGGACAACTATGCCATCAATATCTTCCATCTGTATAAGTTTTTTCACCGCCAGAGGCATGTCAAATACCCCCGGCACTTTAACAATTTCTGCTATATCTGCCTCAAGAAATCTGGCATGCTCCCTAGCCAATTCAACCATGGCAAAGGTTATATCATAGTTGAATTCAGATGCCACAATCCCAAGATTTATTTTTTTGTTCATTTTTATACCTCAATTGATTATTCTAAATTTATTCTATATCTTTATCGGACCAACATCATCAGAACCCTGTCTCTTGCCCATACCAGCATCCTTTGTCAATTTATCTGGATGGAACAGGAGCTTCACCACATTTTTCGCATGTTTCCTGCTCCTGTCTCGGGCAATTTCTATTAACTCTTTATCGGTATCTGCCTCATCTTCGTGAACAAATACCTCAATTATATGGGTATTGGTCATTAACTGGGCCATTATTATGCCGAGAGAGGCTTCATGCGCACATGTCTTGTCAATTTCTTCCTTCCCGGGCATTCCGAATACCATTACCAGATCACATCGTTGCTCCTCAATCAATTTTTTTGCCGCTACCGGCAGGTTCTTGACTCCGGGAACGGTAATTCTTAGGATTTTTACACCCCCTATATTCTTCTTTATCTCGTCTATGGCGTCTTTTGCCATATCGTATCTTGCAAATGTCGTATCAACTATTCCAATTTTTGCCATTTCCCCGAATTACAAGATTTATGTCAAAAAATTCGCAAAGCGAATTTTTAGGATGAAACCTTCTGAAGTTTCCTGTAAGCATCCTTTATCTCATTCGTCTCCAGAAATTTGAGATTATTTTTCTTTGCATATAAGATCGTATCTTTTCTTGAAAGTGCTTTATGGGTCTTACTGTCCATCATTTCACAGATTGCGGCAACCGGGGTTAAACCTGCAATTTTCATCAGGGCCGTAGAGAGCTCTGTATGCCCTTCTCTATTTTCCAATCCAGAGGAAATGAGTAAATTCACATGTCCTGGAGATCTAAATTTAGATCCAAATTCCCTCTGCAGATTATCCTTGTTATTTAAATTATTTAATCTCCTGCAAAATTTCCCAAATTCCCTTATGGTCAATGCTCTGTCCGTGTCTGTAATCCCAGTGAATGTGCCGCGATAGTTTATGCTGATAGAAAATGAGGATTTTTTATCATACGGGATGTCATCAGCTTTTAGATACCTCAGGACCGGGAATTCATCACTACCCAAACTGAGGATGTCTGACATGAATGGGAGTTCCAATTTCTCTGCTATTCTTCTTTCTACTGCTATACATATTAAACCGCCACCGTCTTTTCGCATTTGTGCAATATCCTCTGCCCTTACGAATTCTGCAGCCATTACCATGTCGGTCTCATTTTCTCTCTTATCTGAGTCATGAATCAGCACAAAATTCCCTTTCCTCAACTCTTCTAAAGTTTTTCTCAAGCTACTGTGTATGTTATCCATTTTTAATTTCTTCTGCAATCTCATTTACAATCTTTTTAAAATATCTCTCACCCTTATCTGCACTGGCATTTATCGCATCCCCGATGACTCCTGATCTTGAGTAGTCAATGGTACGCCAATTTTCTCCCCTTGGGATTCTATATTTAAATTTTTTTATCTTATCCCTTCTTACATTCTCTGGATAGAGATACAGCATCAAAGAAGTTTCTACCTCTCCGGCATGGTCAAATTTACCTATCCTGCCCAGAACCCTGTGCAGGGAGACCTCTATTCCCTGTTTTTTGATCTCTGGAATTAATCCAATTAGATATTTTTTATTACCGCCATGGTAGTTAATAATGTGCTGCTTTTTAAAGCCATGTCTTCGTAGGCTTGTGCAGATATCCAATACTACCCCCTTAAAGGAATCTGGTGTAAGGGTTAAAGTACCCTTGAAATTCATATGCTCTTCAGAAATACCAAAATAGATAGTCGGTATTAAAATACTGTCAGTTATTTCGGCAACCTTTTTTGAAATCCGTTCCACGAGTAGTGAGTCTGTGATCAGTGGTAGATGGGGGCCATGCTGCTCTATGCTACCGATGGGTATAATCACCCTTTCAATTTCCCCCTCTAATTCACACCAGGTTTTATCAGATAATACATAGTTCTGCATTTTATACAAGTTCTAGGTCCAGAGATATCTTTCTGCCCTTTCTAATAGTTCGGGATCCTGCCCATTAGCAATCAATTCCTTTTTCAGAACATCTGGGTCTTCACCTTCCCTGAGACGCTCTTTTAGATAATCTATCAACTCCTCCTCTTTTCTTTCCATCTCCCTCCTTTCCATCTCCCTTTTCATACTATAATAAGTTAATGCACCAAATACAAGAAACACAATAATTATGGGATATATATAGCTCAGATAATCTACCTTCTTACAATCTGGATCCTCTTCTGGCTTACAATCCGGATCACATCTCCCATCCTTTACTCCATCACAATAATTATCCTTTCTTCCAGACTTGCAATCCCGAGGGCAATTTCCATAGTTTTCAAATTCTTCCTCACATCTCCCATCATTATTACAAAAACAATCATCGTCATACCTTCTACTACAATCTGGGTCACACTTACCATCCTTTATTCTATCACAGTAATTGTCCCTATAACCTGAAGGGCAATCCTGGGGACAATTCCTATGATTCTCACCTCTTCTAGGTTCACAAACACCATCTCTATTGCAAATTTTTTTTATAGTTGTTGTAGTTTTGCGAATAGTTGTTGGCAAGGTTTTGGTAGTAGTTGTCGGGATTATGGTAGTAGTTGTAACAGCGAGGATGGTGGTAGTTGTCGAAGTTATTGTGGTAGTAGTTGTCACACATATAGAAACATTGATCTCTATCTCTTCTGTATTATAGCCACTCTTTTTTGCTTCCATTCGATATATACCCAATTTATTTGGCGTAAACTTGAAGATCCCCATATTGTCTGTTTTTCCGTATGCAACCTTTCTATTCTTATAAAATATGTCTATCTCTACATCACCAAGTGGTTTGTCTCTTTTTCCAAGTATCCTGATAGTTGTTACATTATTTAAACAGGCACCGCCAATTGTTATACTCATAGTATCTCGATCCCCCCTTTCGTCCCTACCCTCTATTCCAGATGCAAGAGCAAAAATTATAAATAATGTAATAAAAATCGAGACCAATTTTTTTGTCATTTTAATGTCATTAACATTATCACCATATAATATCTTATATCTTTACCATATATCTTTATCCATCACGAATTTTCCATCTACCATAACCTTCCTGATATTTTCTGGCTGACATCTATTAATAATAGTTGCAATCAGATTTTTATTATATCTCAGGTTGGAGGCGTTCTTATCTATGAATATTAAATCTGCTGCTTTATCCCTCTCTATTATACCCGAATTCAGTCTCAGTGCCTTGGCAGCATTTATCGTAGCCATTTTCAATATCTCCTTCGCTTCGATTTCATCGCCAAGAAATGAAAATTTCAGTAGAAATTCCATTTCCCTAAACATATCTGGAGAATTTATCATCACATTATCCGTTCCAATGGCGAGATTTACCCCCTTACCCAGAAGTTTTTTTACTGGGGGAAAGCCAACACCGAGGGAGACATTACTCCTCGGACAGACGATAACCGAGATCCCTTTATCTGCCGCTATTTTTATATCCTCCTCGGTACAATTGGTAAAGTGAACTATGATATCTGGATTATGTTTTAAGGCAATCTTAACCTCACCCTCGGCCTCGCCGGCGTGAATGGCAATTATCTTATTTCCCCTCCCTTTAAAATCCCCCGGTATTTGATCCAATTGATAGAGATTTAAACCGAGACCATCACAGATATCCATATCTACAGTATCTAAATCTCTACCCAGGATAATGGCTTTGATTGGAACCCCATCTATTGCAATTTTCAGTTGATTGATACCATCCACTCCAAACTCTCTAAAATCTGCAAATGTAGTTATCCCCGAATTCAACATATATCTCGCAGAATCTCGCATAGAATTCAAAAGTACCTGCTCATTCACACCTTTGTATAGACCCCACTTTATCCCATTTTTACCTACTGCCTCACTAGCATTCAATCCAAGAGACGCCTCTTTTGCAAATGAGTCCCCAATATGAGTATGTGCATTTATAAGCCCGGGCATTACTATGTATTCCTCAGCATTGATTCCCTCACTTAGAAATCCGTCACCGATATCGGCTATAACCCCATTCTCGATTATTAGATGTCCTTCTTCTATAAATTCAAAATTTTCACGCACAAGAAAGGAACAATTTACTATCATATTTATATATTAATGTTTTGGGGTATAAATACTCAAAATTGAATATTTACTCAAAAATGAGTAGATATACTCAAATGTCTCACATTGGAGTTTATATCAACTATATAATATATATTATTATAAAT
>Ga0180301_10000773_pt1 | contig 25076 bp, 31 predicted proteins | sample GuaBasSediGuay16_FD_121797 | JGI IMG/M metagenome (GOLD analysis project Ga0180301, IMG submission 121797) | Subseafloor sediment microbial communities from Guaymas Basin, Gulf of California, Mexico - Guay16, Core 4569-2, 12-15 cm | ecosystem: Environmental > Aquatic > Marine > Hydrothermal... | reverse complement strand
CGGTTAAAGAAGGGTATAAAATAAGCTCCTGGGAAATCCTGGAATTTTTAAATACTTTTTTTTCTAAATACGCTTTTGGGATAAGCAGTATTTCGTTGCTGTCTTTAGTGTCATCCCTGTAATTAGTATGCTCAAAACCTGCTGCCGCCTCAGTCATAGCTTTAAAGTCTTCGCTATCTGAAAACCAGTAACCGACACCCATAGAGGGCAAAATCCGGTAATCAATATTGGCGAATCTGTCATGATCTAGTTCCAGTTTATAAAAATTATACCATTTCTTTTTCCAAAAACTATAAGCATAACGCGACATAGTGTACCATTTCTGGGTATCCATCTTCTTATCTGAAGAAGAATAAGACAGCGTTGCCTTCAAATTAACTTCGTCTTTATCACTCTTTCTGTCCGCAAAGAAGCCGGCTGAAAGTGCTGAGGTATTGGTATTGCCGCTGGTTTTGTTGTAGCCTAAAGAAATAGCTCCCTGCCAAAGCTTTGGTTTTTCTTCCTCAGCAACCTCGCTCTCTTCTGCAAAGAGGGAACCTTCCAGCAAAAAAATGAAACAGATAAATAATATAAAAAAATATTTATGGCGCATTGCACCATCCTTAATTGTTCCGGCTGCCGGCATGCTCTCTGACATGTTTTAAAGATTCAATTGCCTTCATCGCCTCTTTTCGGGTCAACTTATCTACACCGAGCTTATGATAATACTTATTAATGAAATTATCTAAATGGCCTTTTTTCCAGCCTAATTTATTTGCCAGGTATTCAATATAAAGTTTTTGTTTTATGGTCAGCCCGTACGGATTAAGCCGGTAATGTTTGCTGCGCACAAAGAAATGCATTAACTTGCGGAATTTTTCTTCGTCTAACTCCTTGGCGCTATCGACTCCTGCTGCCTGCTTAAGTATACTGCGATATTCACTATCGCTTAATTTTAACTCCTTTTTTATAATATGTATAAGAGCCAATTTTTTTTATCCATAGGCTGAGGGTCAAATTTATTTTATTTCTTAAAGCCCCTGCGGTCAATAAGGTGGCGTCCGCGTTTGTTGCGTTTAACCTGAATACTTTTATCCTTGATTTTCCGGAAACCAAACTGATAGATTTTATTTTGGCGGTTATTTACTGTTTTCATCCTGAAAAAAGGCGCTCTCCGATACGAGTGGAAAGCGCCCTGTTTTTTAAAAACTTTTAAAATTATCCGGTCATTTTATCAAATTCTTCTACTGTCACTGCAGGGGAGGTAGTAAAGCCGATACCGCTCAATTTTGTAATTGCTACCGCAGCTTTCATTGCCTCGGAATTTCCCGGAAAATCAATTATAAGAGCCAAATCATAAGGCCCTAATAAAGCGTACATCAAATTTACTTTACCGCCGGATTTTTCTATAGCCTCTACTGCTTTCTTTGTCCGTTCAGGCGCAATTCCTTTAATCGCTTCTTGAGAATATTTGCCTAACATCAGATATTTTGCCATTTTTAGCTCACCTCCTTAATTTTACTTTGTGTACCTTTATTGTACAGCGGGTTGATTTATTTTTCAATAACGAATTTAAACATTGGCCGTTAGTAATTAAGGCTTAAATATGATATACTAATATGGTGACTTACTCCTAAAAGGGAGGTTAAAATGGACGAAAAGAAGACTAATATTATGGTCATAGATGATGAAGAAGACGTAGTTTTTTGCCTGAAAAATTTTCTCAGCCGTAAGGGATATTGCGTAGATTCCGCAATGAGCGGGGAAGAGGCACTGAAAAAGTTAGAAAGCAAAAATGCCGACCTGATCCTGCTCGATATTATTATGCCCGGGCTTAAGGGAACCGAGGTTGCCGAGATTGTTAAAGAAAAATATCCTGATACCAAAATCATTCTGGCTACCGCTTTTCCCAGAGAAGGCGAAATCCTCAAAGGAAAAAGCATCATGGAGGCATTGATTACCAAGCCATTCAGGCTGCAAGACCTTTATAATAAGCTGCTTGGGGTCATTACCCAGCCTGTAATCAGCGGTGAGGAAAAAACTGATACCGCGGGAATAGAAACAAAGGTACTCTTTGTAAAAGCCAAGCTCCTTTTTGTCGAGCCGGTAATAGAGGTATATGAGTTTTTACACGACCAGCTTAAGCAATTGTCTTCCCGCGGCCAGTTCTATGACCTGCACTTAATCAGCGACGAAAACGAATTATTTAAAAAATTAAATTTTATCGAACCGGAGATTATTATTTTCTCAGAGAGCTGTACCACCAGGGTGGACGCTGCTTTAAAAACCAAGATTCTATCTAAATCTCCCAAAACAAAAGAAGTGACATCTTTTGACCTCACCTCTGCAGCCGGAGAGCTGGAAACCCTGGAGAAACTAATCAACCACATCAGAAAAATCTGCATCAAGCGCGACCTGGTCGAAATCCACTAGGGGACGTTTCCTACCGTTCTAACCCTCTAATTTACAATGAGTTATAAAAAATTTAATTTTAATCTTTGCCTGTTTTAAGATCTGAGCGGATTTACTCTTTTTTCATTATGGGGCTTGCGAAATGCGAAATGAAATTCTGCCTGCGGTTAGATATTATTGAAGAGTGAAGCATGAATATAGTCTTCAATCTGACTGGAAGCTTCCTTGCTCACACCGGAAAATTCTATTCCGATAGAATATGTCTTAGGCTCAGATGAATCTTCGCCCTGATTCTCTTTAACCCAGACCACTTTGCCTTTTACGCTGATTACCATTTTATATTCAGAAATAGCAATGGTTAAGTCTAACATATCCCCAACCTGCAATTCTTCTTTGGTAACAATGCAAATGCCTTTTTCGCAGATATTTTTTGAAACTGACTCTATTTCATCTTTCGTAGATTTTATTTTTTTATAATTTACGCTTACCGAACTGGTTAAGCGAATAAACCTCCTTCTTTCTTTCATTTTAAAACCTCCACAAATTCAAATTTCCTTCAAATTCTTCCTAATCACATTATTTTTAATATTCTACTACTAAACTCGGCATCTGCAAGCAAATTTTTGGGGACCGTTTCTATGCGTCCTAACCCTTTGCTAATAAAGAAATTATATTAAAAAAATTTTCGATGTTACTTCTCCACGTTAATTGTTTCAAGCATCTGGCGGTGGATTTTTCCGTTTGAAGCCACAATATAATATTTCTTCTTTAGCGGGACTTTTTCTGCGTTTTTCCCGCTAACCTTTCCTCCTGCCTCCTCAACCAACAACTTTCCCGCGGCAAAATCCCATGGGCTTAATTCAAATTCCCAAAAACCGGATGCCCGGCCGCAGGCAATATAGCATAAATCCAAGGCTGCTGCCCCCAGCCGGCGCAGCCCCATAATACGTTTTAAGAAAAACCTCTTTATTGTATTAAGCGTCTGAATCATCTCATCTCCCCTGCTGTAATAGAAACCAGTAATCAATAACGCCCGCTTCAAATTTTTTATTCCTGCCACATGGATTCTTTTTCCGTTTAAAAATGCTCCTTTGTTTTTCTGCGCATAAAAAAGCTCATTCCGGCTAACATCATAAACTACTCCCGCAATTACTTCATCATTACGCGCCAAAGCAACCGAAGCGCAAAAAATCGGCAGGCCTGAGGCAAAATTATTTGTCCCGTCCAAAGGGTCAATTATCCAGGTGTACTCGGATTTAGTTTTTTCGTATTTATATTCCTCAGCGAGAATATTGTGTTCAGGAAAATACTTTTTAATTATAGAGACGATTGCTTTTTCTGATTCTGTATCGGCTACGGTTAACAAATCAAATGATGAGGTTTTAGTTTTGACTTTAAAACCCTTATTAAAATATTTTTTATGAATTTCTCCGGCTTTTTTAGCCGCTTTAACCGCAACTTTTAAATAGGTCATGGCTTAATATTTAGTATTATCATAATTTTGCGAAAAGCTGCTCTTGGTTTTCAAAAAGATATTGTAAAATTTCTAATTCCTGTTTATCAAACCATACCCCGGAGCAAAACAAACATCTTTCTATTTCCACCGGATAAGAATAAACGAAGAACTGACGGTGCATTTTTTGTTTGCAGCGCGGGCAATCCATCACCCAGGCAGATTTCGCAGCTTTATTCTTTAAAATAAATTTTTTCTTTCCTTTGATTATTGTTTCGCCTAATTTTTTCACCTCTTTGCAGAATTCCATATCTTTTCTGATCAGGATGCGGCTGATTTTATCATGGTCAAGAAAAATGCCGGAGCAAAAAGAGCACTTAAAAATATGCACCCCTTCATAGCTAAACTCGCTTAAGCCGGTCTTACAATGCGGGCAAACCGGTTCTGTTATCTCTCCATCGCTTTTTAAAAATATATTTTTCAATTCTTTGTCTTCGTAAGCAGGAATTACCCGGCTTAATCCTTCAGGCCTTACCCAGTGATCAGGCCTTAAACCTTCAAGCTGCATTATTTCGTCAAATAAAAAGGGCCCTTGCCATTTGCTTTCTTGAAAAACAAACCATTTTTTCGGCTCCTCATCTTCACTCACTTTGAATTGTGCCAGCGCAACCGGTGAAACGCGTTTAAAATTTTTTAAATTTGCTTCTAATGTCTTATCATCCATATGCGCCATATTTAAAAGCAGATTTATCCTTTTCTTAATCGGGGGGTGGGTAGAAAACATAATAGATAATAGGCCTTCTCTTTCATCCAGCCAGCTGTGGCGCGGATTAACAATAAAAATTGATTCTAATCTCGCCCCTTCAGCGCCAGAACCCCGCCAATGCTCTGAAATCAGGCGCAAAGCTTCAGCCAGGCTCAAAGGATTGCGGGTAAGCCTTGTGCCTACGGCATCAGCGCGGTATTCCCTTTGACGGGAAAGGAAAAAATGCAGCATCTTACTCAGCGTATTCATCCCTAATAGCACAATATAAAGTAAAAAAAATAATGCCGAACCTCTGCCACGCGAACCCCGTAAAGCAGCTTTCATTTTAAATAAAGCTTCTTCATATAATTCTGATAAGGAAGTGATCACAGTCGCAAGCAGAGAATCTCCGCAGACTATATGCGCTGCTTCATGCGCAACTACAGCCTCAATTTGAGGGCGGTTAAGCCTGGCCAATAAACCTTCGGTGACACCGATCACCGAGCGCCGGTTAAAATCCTGTAAAGCAAAGGCGTTGGTGCCGGCAGAAGGAATAACCATAGCCTCGATTTTTCTTCCGCCTATTGCCACAGAAACTTCATCAACGATATTCTTGAAATACTGGTGATAAATATCGTTTTCATCAATGGGGCGGGCACCTGCTGCCTGAGCCATTTTTTCTATGAGCCGGTTTGTAGAAATCACCCAATGCAATAAGGCTATAAAAAAAGCGGCTATAAGAACTATAAGGGCGTGCGAAGCAGGAGGAAAAAAGAACCCTCTTCTGGATAAAACAGAAGAGGGGACAAGGCTATTTTCTAATATTACTAGAATGAGGTAGGTAGTCAAGAAATAAAAGAGAACAATAAAAATAAAAACTACAAAGATTATGCGATTCTTGCTCTCTTCTATGTCAATAAAAGAGAAAGACATCGGATTTTAAAATTGAACTTTAGGGGCTTCCTTTTCGGCGATATTTTCTATCTCAAAAAAATCTCTCTTTTGAAAACCGCAAACTCCTGCCACTATGTTTGAAGGCACTACCTGAATCTTTGTATTGTAGAGCCTTACTTCATCGTTGTAATACTGCCGGGCAAAAGCAATTTTATTTTCGGTTGAAATCAATTCCTCCTGTAGTTTTAAAACGTTCTGATTGGCTTTTAATTCCGGGTATCTCTCCGCAACCGCGAATAATGAACGTAGCGTCTGGGTCAGGAAATTTTCTGCCTGGGCTTTATCTTTTAATCCAGAGGCATCAACCGCCTGAGTCCTGGCTTTGATCACCCGCTCTAAAGTATCTTTTTCATAGGCCATATAGCCTTTTACCGCCTCCACTAAATTGGGAATCAAATCATGCCTTCTTTTAAGCTGTACGTCAATCTGTGACCATGCATCGCTTACTCTTATTTTATGCCGCACCAAGGCGTTAAAGATAAAAATAAACCAGACTATTAATACGGCAATTATCACATGTACCAGAATCAGTATCATCATCCCTCCTCCTTTTTGGGGACGTTTCTACCCCTTACAACTCCTTATTTTCCAATTACTTAGAATAAAATCTGCCCAGAGTTTGTGGAATCTTTTTATTTTAATTAGTCTCTAATTTTGATTTCAAGTATGTTGCAACTTGTTATATAGCAAAGGGTAAGCTCAATGGGAAACGTCCCCAGTTTTAAAAATGGGATTCAGGGGGATTTTCTCCTTAATTTGGTAACACTTATTTTTTATCTCCTCATTCAACATAGTTATCCTCTCGGGATAAAGCGGATGCGTGGAGAAAAATTTGAAAAATCTGGGCAATGTCTTTTTGTCTTTAATATGTTCAAAATAATCTGTTGCCCCTGCGACATGGCCGTATTTTTTATTCAAAAGTTCCAGTGCAAATTTATCCGCCGCTGCCTCCTGCTTGCGGGAGAACCTTAAATCTGTTGTGATTAAAATATCCATTAAAAACTGCGTAATTGCGCTATCAGCTCCAAATGTAACAATTGAAATCGCAGCTAAGACTAATCCGCGCCCTAATCCGCGTAAATGGTCCCGATGCGCGAAATGGCCGAGCTCGTGCGCTAAAATCATCGCCAATTCATTCTCTGTCTGAATATCTTTAAATAATCCCGAATATACTAGAATAAGGCCTCCGGGCACAGCAACGGCATTAGATACCTTGTCCTGATTAATAATATAGACCCTGAATTGGTACTTAGTTGCAGGCATATATGGCAAAAAATCATCTATGATTCTTTGCATTTCTTTTTCAGCGGGCGTAAGAGATTTACTAGATTCAAACCTTTGCTTGAAAAGTATTCCTAATTTATTTTCTAGGCCCAGCGGCATCCGGTCAACTAATATATCTAAAACAAGGCCTAAAATCAAATAAATAACCAGTAAAGCGCCTAAAATTCCAAACAGAAGAATGAAAAATTCTTTTAAAGGATGCGTTGTGGAAATATTGACATTCCCTTGTATTTCCTTTGGAGTGAACTTCATTTATTTTCTTAATTTCACTGCTGTCCCATATGCTAAAACTTCAAAACAACCGATACTGTTTTTTCGCTGTGTTACCTGCCCAATAGCAGAAGTTTCAAAACGCATATTAAGAATTAAGTCAGCGCCAATCTGACGGGCCTGCTTCTTCATTCTCAAGATAGCTTCACGCCTACCCCTATCAAGAAGAGTCTCGTAAGATTTAATCCTTCCTCCCAAAATTTTACGTAAACCCGCCAAGATACGCTTAAAATAATCCAGAGAAATAACCACGCTACCGCTTACCATCTCCGCCGCAATGATCTGGTCCTTATTCTCAATTTCTTTCGAAGAAACCGCAGGAAGATTTAGATAATCTTTTTCTTCAGCTTCAATTTTTCGGTAATGAGACCTCTCTACTATCGTTCCCACCGAATAAGTCACAGCTACGAAAACAACGAAATATAATAGGTCAATTAATTGCTGCATCATCAACCCCCTTGCCTATTCTACCCGCACTGCAGTGCCGTAAGTCATTAATTCAGCTGCTCCTTGAGTAATCGCAGCGGTAGCAAACCGAACATTGATAATTGCATTAGCACCCAACTGCTGGGCCTGTGCAATCATGCGCTCCAAGGCTTCTTTTCTTGCCCTCTCTAAAAGCAAAGTATAGCCTTTGAGCTCTCCACCCACGACATTTTTAAGCCCGGCAACAAAATCAGCGCCTACATGTCTAGCGCGTACTGTGCTTCCCTGCACAATCCCGAAATGCTCTGCGATTCTCTTACCGGGAACAGAATCAATATTAGTAGTAATCATTCACCCTCCTCCTTTTTGGGGACGTTTCTACCCCTTACAACTCCTTATTTTCCAATTACTTAGAATAAAATCTGCCCAGAGTTTGTGGAATTTTTTTATTTTAATTAGTCCCTAATTTTGATTTCAAGTATGTTGCAACTTGTTATATAGCAAAGGGTAAGCTCAATGGGAAACGTCCCCTATTTATATTTGTCAGCAATTTTTCCGGCTATAATAACCTTAAAATCTTCTCCTAAATAAGCCTTAACTATTAAAATTACCCATAGAATGATATTAGCAATCCATAAAATTGGCAAAATTATTGCCCCTAAACCCGGAATCGCCCCGAAAATTAAAGCCGCAACAAATAAGCCGCCAAAAACTATGATTGATTGCATAGCATGAAAACGCACAAATTTATTATCTTTTTCAATTACATAAAAAATTATCCCAGTAATAAAACCGAATAGATAACTTAAAAGAGCGGCAACATTAGGTTTAATACCGGTTGCAGTTTTTCCTAAATCTTTACCTTTCATCTTTCCCTCCTTTTTTCGTTTTAAAAATGAAGGTATTTTAAAAATATTGGCGCCGGCGTAACTTTTTTATCCAGGGCTAATTCCCTAAGAAACCTCTTATCGCCAGAGTTGAAGTAATAGATGTAATAAAATAACCAGAGAGACTAAGAGAAGCAAGTGCTTAACTACTCCCAGCATTTCCGCAGAAGTACTTTTTTTCCTTTTTGCTATTTCAAGCTCACACTCCGTTTCTATTCCTATTTTTTCTTTAATCTTCTTTAGGTCGCGTGATAAATCTTCGAGCACATTATACAAATAGCCGGTACTATCTCTTACTACAGTTACCAGAATAAAATAGACACAAAGCGCAACTATAGAAAACAAAACTAAAATAGATATTCCCATAAACACCTCCTTAATTCAAAAATAACTTTCCTGCTATAGCCAATTTTTCTCCTGCCAATATAAATATTCCTCCTCCCACTCATCTTTTCTTAACTCTATCAATTTCTTAAAATGTTCTTTGCTAGATTCAATAATCTTTATCTGTTCTGAAAATTCCTTTTTCTCTTCTATATCCCGGCACAATTTCCCACCCAAGAGATAAGCCTCTTCTATTTTCTCTGCCACTGTTTTTTCGCAGGAAGAAACCCCCCCGGAATACTGCGCTCCGCAAATATGGGCGTAATATTTGATGTAATCCAAAATCTGCGTATCTAAGCCGGAACCCGAGGTGACCACCGCAGCAATATATTTTCCGAGAAGACGCTTGCAATGAATAAAATGGCTAGATCGCTCAAGCAAGGCCTTCATCATGGCATTAATCTGATTAATATAATTTGGCGAAGCCAGAATAATTCCATCTGCCTCTAGCATTTTATTTAAAATAACCGGAATACTGTCTTTAACCGAACAGTGCATAATTTTTATATGGCAAGCCTGGCAATGCTGGCAAAAATTTATATGTTGATCTGCAAGATGGATTACTTCTGTCTCGACTCCAAAATCTGAAACTCCCCTTAAAACCTCCTTCGCCAAAATAAAGGTACTGCCTTTTTCTTTACGGGGACTGGAAGAAATAAGCAAAATTCTCAATATCACTCCTTACTGTTGTATGCCGGTAAAAAAGACTTTACCTGGGCTTCGGCAAACAGATTATTATCCTTATCTATAACCTTAACCTCAGAAATGAAAAATTTACCCTTAAGATGCTTAGGCCTAGACTCTGCAAAAAGCTGGCTTGCCTGGCTCGGCTTCTTATAGCGAATCACTGCCTCAACAGTCAAATATGGCCCCTCAGCAAATATAGTCCTTAATCCCTGAGCTGCAGCAGTATCAATAATGCTGGCAATGGCGCCGCCGTGATAATTAGCGTGCGGATTAGTCAACTCTCTGCGGTAAGAAATAACAATCCTACAAAAACCCTTTATTTTCTGGTCAATGTACATCTGCAGCAAATTTTCATAAGGCGAATTAATTCTTTCCATAGCACTATATTATACTATTCTTGACAAGAATCCCAAGAGGAAATTATGTTTGGGATTTTATAAAATATCGTAATTAAAAATTAGGCAGAATAAATAAGTAACAGTCCGATGCCTAAATTAAAGAGTAAAGCTAAACGTATAATTATCACAGGCTTGCTTATCCACCAGTTCATCCATAACTCTATCTTTGCTGGTTTAAGCACAAATAAAAGAATTCCCTTAATAAGTGACAAAATACCCACCAGAACCACAATCCAGGTAAGCTTGCACTGCGAAGCCGCAAGCAAAAGAATTGTCCCAATAATTAAACTTATCAGCCCTCCTAGATACATATTTTTTCCTTTTTTCCAAAAATCCATCCACTTACTAACTAGTTGCGGCTTAATTATTAAACAAATCACTAAAGCGGCGATTATTAAACCTAACAGTTTAACGATAACTACCATCTTTCCTCCTCCTGGGGGGCGCTTCTCTCTTAAGCCACTGTTATAAATTTATGCTTATAAACCTACCGAAATTAATTATTTTCTCTGATGTTTTAGGATCTTCATTTTGAAAATATTATAACTTCTTATATAGCAATAACTAACTAAAGCGGGAGGCCCCCCTTGGCTTTAATCTATAACTACTCTGCTTCCTGGGCTTCCTCTTCTGCTTTTTCTTCTGCCACACAACCCCCTTCATGCTGCTTCCGCTTCATATGCAAAGGATACATCTCCTGCATTCTTTCCATCATTGCCTTCATGGCTTCGATGTCTATCTTAATTTCAGCCTCATTTACCAGGTTTAATTTTCTATCATACTTCAAAAGCTTATTGCCGAATAAAACTATTACTCCGCCGTCAGAAGTTGCCACTATTTGTTTTTCCAGCATCTTCCCCATGCCCATCTTGCTGTACTTATAAAATTCTCCCTTGTTTATATTTTTCCCTGTCATTCCCCGGCCCATCATCATACCCATACCCATAGTAGTTTCAGCCTCTTCGGTTTTCTCTTCACAAAAAGCCAAAACCGGTATCAAGAACAAAGCAACCAAAATCAAGCATAAATATTTTCTCATATCCACCTCCTTTTCTTGTATTCTACTCTTTAATTTTTTACTTTGCAAAAATCCCAATTATAATTGCTACTGGGATTAAAATATATCTATACCTCTATAACTCCTTATATTACAAAGAGTAACCATCTATAGAAACATCCCCTTATTTCTAAAGGGTACTTTTAAATCTAAGCAAGAGTTGTTGAGCAACGGTTAAATGCTGCTGGGTAACCTCTATAGTGAAGCCTTGTTACAAAAATTCAGAAAACACTTTAAGTTGAGATTTATCTATCTGATTAATGTTTACAAATGCCATCGCCCAACCTTTAAAGCTACGTTTCTCTATTGGTTGGTCATAAACTAAAATTACGCTGGAATGACGCTGGTCCTTACGTATGGTGCGAAAAAGCAAAGATAGTTTCTTTCTCGCCTTCTAAAACCTGAAAAAATGCTTTTTATAATACAAAAGAATTCCGGTAATACCTAATTCGGCATTTTTCCTACGGCTTTACTCTAATAAAGTAACGAGGCCCTCTTTAGTATGCGGGTGATTCTGCACGCTAACATATAAAAGTTGATGCAGCATTTTATACCCTCTTCGATGTTCCTTGCTTTTGGTTTTTGCAGGTATATCTTAACAAACCGCTGGCATTTTGTAAATAATTAGTGCAACCCGCTGGTCTAATTGATGGCTTAGCATAGATTTAAAACACTTGAAAAATTTTTATAAATAAGGTATAATAAAGTTTTGAATAAATTAAGAGGTTGTTAATAAAATGGAAAGGATTTCAAAGAAAATTTCCCGGGAAATAATAAAGAAGGCCTTCTTACCTGTTGTAATTTTTCTCTTAATTATTATTTTATATCTTTTCTATCACCTAAAAATTGCCCCTCAAATTTCTATAGCGCTCCATCAAACCCTTAAAAAATACTTGACTACTATTTTAATCACCAGCGTCTCCTTTATTATTCAAAGGATGTTCGGCGGCATATTTTCCTGGTATAAGGAAAATATTGCTGCAAAAACTACCAGCCGTTTAGACGATGAACTCATCCCTTTTTTAAGAAGGTTCTCAAAAATCCTAATCTGGATAATCGCCTTACTGATCATCCTCCCCATTTTCGGAGTAAATATCAGCGCATTAATCGCTACCTTAGGAGTCAGCTCCTTAGCTATTGCCTTGGCTGCTCAGGACACCATCGCAAACATTATCGCCGGCTTTATGATTATGGTTGACCGTCCTTTTCGGTTAGGTGACAAGATTAAATTACCCAGCGGTGAAGTAGTTAAAGTTCTGGATATTGGCGTAAGGCGTTCAAAGTTCTTATCGCAAGATGATAACGCAATAATAATTGTTCCTAATCTAGAATTGAGTAAAAGCAAAATTATAAATTATACCTATGGACAAGAACGATTATAATTCCGCGAATACCGCGCGCTTAAAAGGGGTTATTTTTGATACGGATGGCGTTATAGTTAATACCGTACCCCTGCACTTTAAGGCCTGGAAGAAAATGTTTTCTGAGTACAGCAGGAAGTTTACCTTTAAAGATTATGAGCTAAAAGTGGACGGTATCCCGCGCTTAAGTGGGGCTAGGGCGATATTAACCGATTTATCGGGGAAAGAATTAAAAAAAGCAGCAACAAAAAAACTAGAGTATTTTCTGCAATCTTTAAAAAAAGAGGGAATTCAAGTTTACCGCGATACTGTACATTTGATAAAGAGCTTAAAAAAGAATAAAATAAAAAGAGCGGCTATCTCTTCCAGTAAGAACTGCCTTTATATTTTAAAAAAAATAAAATTAAATAAGTTTTTCGATGTAATCATTACCGGGAACGATATCAAAAGAGGTAAGCCTCATCCTGATATTTTTCTTCTGGCTGCTAAAAAGTTAAAATTAAAGCCAAAGGAATGCGTGGTAGTTGAAGATGCAGTTTTGGGTATCCTTGCCGCAAAACGTGCAGGGATGAAGGTTGTAGGTATTGACCGCCATCACAGACCAGCGCGATTAAAAAAGGCTAATTTAGTGGTCAAAAATTTAAAAAAGGTTAAACTTTCAAGGCTCGAAAGACTACTCTGGCGATGAAAAACTTTTATTCCCAGTATATCGATGACGACCTCTGGCTGATACAAGAGCTAGAATGGGCAAGGCCCCTGCAGAATATTCGTGAAGCCCAATTAGCCCTGGGCAATGGTTATTTCGGTAGCAGGTCAGCCTTAGAAGAAATTCCTTATGATTCTATGCCGGGTACCTATGTTGCCGGCGTATACGATAAGATGCTCTCCCAGGTTGCCGAACTGGTAAATCTACCCAATGCCTTTAATTTCAGAATAGCGGTAAAAGGAGAAAAACTGGATGTTGTAGCCATGGACGTCTTAAAACACAAACGAATTCTCAATCTAAGAAAAGGGCTGCTCATTCGCCATACTCTATATCAAAATAGTAAAAAATCTTGCTTTGACTATAAGTCCTTAAGATTCGTCTCTATGGATAACAAAAACATCGGCGTAATGCAAATTTCAATTACCCCCCTTGATGGACCTTGCGAAATAGAAATAAATACAGGTATCGATACATCAGTTTCCAATGTCGGTGTCTTAACCGAAGGCAAAAAAAGGCATTTTCGGATAAAGGAATTAGGACAGACTCAAGGCGCCGGATACTTGGCTGTCGAAACCTTAGAAAAAAAACACACCGTTATTTATTGGGCCGGCTTCTATTATAAAACCAAAAACAAGAAGGTCTTTGCCCAAGATAATGTCTTTAGCCTCAAACTAAAGAAAAACCAAACTATTACTTTTACTAAAATATTCTATATCAAACGCTTTCCCTGCATTAATGATGTATCCCGATATAAAGAAGAAGCTCACAAGGCGTTCTTAGAAAATTTCCATGCTAAATTTGAAAGTCTGATCAAAAACCACATCCAGGCCTGGAAGAAACTTTGGGAAAAAGCGGATATCATCATTGAAGGAACCGCTAATATACAGCAGAATTTACGCTTCAATATTTACCACATGCTCATCGCTGGCCACACTGACGAAGGCTTCTCTTCTGTCGGCGTAAGGACTTTAACCGGCGAAGGGTACCGTGGACATATCTTCTGGGATACCGAAATATACCTTATGCCTTTTTATGTTTTTAATTTTCCTGAAGTAGCAAAGAATATGCTTCTTTACAGATACAGAAGGCTCGATGAAGCAAGGCGACTTGCTCAGAAAGAAGGTTTTCAGGGAACAAAATTCCCTTGGGAATCAGCTGACACCGGGGAAGAAGAAACCCCAGATTGGGCAAAAGATATTGACGGAAGCATAATAAAGATTCTTACCCATAAACAAGAGCATCATATAACTGCCGATATTAGTTATGCTCTCTATAAATACTATGTCGCAACCGAAAATGAAAAATTTATGCAGGATTTCGGTTACGAAATTTTGTTCGCCACTGCACGTTTTTGGGCTTCCCGCTCTCTATTCAATAAAAAAATTAAAAAATACGAAATAAAAGGTGTTATCGGCCCAGATGAATTTCATCTTAATGTCAATAACAATGCCTATACCAATATAATGGCAAAGTGGAACCTGATTACTGCCCATAAATTATTCCATAAAATCAAAAGAGATTCACCTGATTTGTGTCTTAATCTACAAAAAAAGATAGGGCTTAAAAACGAAGAGGTAAGAAATTGGAAGAAAATAGCTCCTTTGCTCTCTGAAAATATTAACCGCGACCGGATTATCGAGCAATTTGACGGATATTTTAGATTAAAAAAAGCCTCCATTGCTGAAACCGATGAAAACGGTATTCCGATAATCTCCCCTAACATAACAACTGAACAATTAGGTAAAACCCAGTTTGTCAAACAGGCGGATACCCTAATGCTCATCTATTTATTATCTGATGTTTATTCTTTAAAAACAAAAAAAGCAAACTACAATTTTTATATACAAAGAACTTTACATAAATCTTCTCTAAGCCCCTCTATCCACTCCATTGTTGCCTGTATCTGCAATGATCTACAAAGGGCGTATAGCCTTTTTAACGTGGCTTTGCGCATGGATATCAGCAATCTCTACAGTAATACCAAAGAAGGTATCCACGGCGCCTGTTTAGGCGGAACCTGGCAGGCAGTAATCTTTGGCTTTGCCGGAGTAAGCATTACTAAAGAAAAACTCTGCATAAACCCCAGGATGCCGCGAAGTTGGAAAAAATTAATTTTTTCTTTGTGTTGGAAAACAAATAGGTTACAATTAGAATTAACCAATAATACTATCACGATAAAAGCAGGCGCTCATAAAAAGAAAAAAATAGAAATAGGAATCTTTGATAAAATTACTTCTTTAAAACCAAATAAAAAGTATACCTTCAAAAGAAAAGAACCGGTTGCAAGAGAAGCATACCACTATTAAAAATGAAAAAGGATAAATTAAATATAGCGCATCTGCACTGGGGTTTCCCTCCCATAATCGGAGGCGTAGAAACCCATCTTTCTATAATTTTACCTCAGATGGTAAAACTCGGACACCGAGTCAGCCTGCTTACTGGAACAGCTGAAAGCGCAAAAGTAAGATATAAATATAAAGGCGTAGACATCTTCCGTATTCCGATTATGGACTTAAACTGGCTTTATAAAAGGGGCCTAGAGGGAGTAAAAGAAGAAGTGCGCAGCGTCTTTTCTTCTTATTTGAAAAATAGCTCTGCGGATATAATCCACACTCATAACATGCATTACTTCAGTAAAGTCCATGCCGAAACTATTCAAGATTTAGCTAAACAAAAAAATATTCCTTTAATCCTTACCGCACATAATGTCTGGGATGACCTTTTATTTTTAGAACTTACCCGTAAAATAGACTGGACGCATATTATTGCGGTCAGCCACTTTATAAAAAGAGAAATTATCGGTATCGGTATAGACGACAGGAAAATTACGGTAATCCATCACGGTATAGACCAAAACAAATTCCATCCTAAAATAAATACTGCAAAGATACTAAAAAAATACCCTCAACTGAAGAATAAAAGAATAGTCTTTCATCCGGCAAGAATCGGCTTAGCCAAAGGCTGTGATATAAGCATAAAGGCGATGAGGCTAGTAAAAGAAAAATACCCTAATATCATGCTGGTTTTGGCAGGCTCAAAAAATATTATTGATTGGGGAGAAACCCAGCAAAAAGATATCGCCTACCTGGTGCGCCTGATAAAACACTTTAAGCTAGAGAAAAATTGCCTGATTGATTCTTATACCCTAGAGGAAATGAAAGACCTTTATGCAGTAAGTGATATTTGCGTTTATCCCTCCACTAGCGGTGAGCCTTTCGGCTTGACTATGCTAGAGGCAATGGCCACGGCAAAACCAATGATTATCACTAACTCCGGTGGAATGCCTGAAGTGGTTAACGACGGGATAAATGGCTATGTCATCCCAGTAAGGGATTTTGAACTCTTAGCCGCAAAAATTAATACTCTATTGGCTGATAAAAGATTAAAAAATAGGTTAGGTTATACCGGCAGACAAATAGTAGAAGCGCAATATACTAAAGAAAGAGTCACCAAAGACATCCTCTCAGTCTATAAAGAATTCCTTTAACCTCTTCACTGCTAACCTTTTTACCACAGCGCCCCCCTTCTCCCGGTATCACTGATAAAACCGAAACCTCTGTCACGTACAACTTTTTTGATTTTTCCGGTATGCATTATGTATCCTCTCCCCTGCCAACAGGCAGGCTTTAGTTATTGATATTCATCTATAAACAAAAAAACCGTAAAGGTTAGTTGCCCTACTCATTTACGGCTTAAGATTTTCTAATCTTTATATGCTTATTCGCTATATATTATTTTAACATATTCCCGTTTTTTTGCAATGGTTATCTGACTTAGATACTTTTAGGTGCTCTTTGGCATGCTGTAATTTTAGTAAAAATTTATTCTTTTTAAATTGCGAAAACCACCTCTTCATAATCACCCAACCGCCAAAGCGAGCCAAAGTATTTCTCCAGGGCCGGTACCAGATTCTCCACCCAAATTTAATATTATGTAAGAAGAAAAGTAAAGAGGGAAAAGAAAATATATTAAAACCTATAAGAAACATATATTTAAATTGATAAAATTTACCCATTATTCTTCTGACCGAGTTCTGCATCTCTTCGGCACTCATTGGCTGATCAGGCTCAAACAAGGGGAAATTGCCGTCATAATACTCCCAGCCTATATCTTCGATGGGATAAACCCTGTTTTGCTTTATCAGCCTGCGCCTAAGCTCTGTCCCGGGCAAAGGGCCAGCCAATAAAACTTGTATAGTATCAATCTTAGCCTTTTTGATAAATTGCCTAAAACGCCGTACACGTTCCTTTGCCGGCATTTTAAAATCAGCACCTTCTTTTAATGGGTAACCAAAAATAAACATGCCGTGAACCAGAAATCCAAATTTATGAAATGTTTTTGTAAAGGAAATCATATCCTGCGACTTAATATGTTTGTTCATCGCCTTTAATTCTTCGTCAATAGGCGACTCAAAACCTATAGCTACTGTATTAATGCCTGCCTGACGCATGGCAGAGAGAAGCTCTGGATCCTTCGCCTTATCCAGCCGTATCTGCACGGTCGTATCCAGCCTTCTACCTATGCTTTTCTGGTAATCTCTTAAAAGATTACAAAATCTGATAGTCTCTTCCCGCTGCTGGCCAAAAAGGTCATCCACAATAAAAAAATGCCTGGCGTCCTGCGTCTCCAGAAGAAAAGCGATCTGTTCAAGAAGCCTTTCGGCAGGAGCATGCCGAGGTTTTCCTTTCACCGTGCAAAATTCACAATCCATACCGCAGCCACGTATCCTTTCCACAGGATATATTTTGATCTTAGCATAACGCACCAGCGAAAAATCCGGCAGAGGCAATTTATCAAAATCCGTCAATGGCTCCCTTTCGGGGTTACGCGTAACTTGATTATCTTTTAAATAAGCAATCCCCTTAACTCCACCTAATTCTCTTTTACCTTGCATGGCTTCCAGGAGCTCTCTGATAGTCTCCTCCCCTTCTCCAATAACTACATAATCAATATGGGAATTTAATGCCTCGGAGATATTTTCTTCAATAAAATGTTGGCCTCCAGCTACAGTGACAATCCCTTTATCCTTGTAAAAACGGGCTAACTCATAAAGCCTGGGAATGGTGCTTGTCAACCCACCATAAAATCCAACCACATCCGCAGGCCTTAATTTTTGTAAAAATTCGTGGTCAGCTCCAATTGAATCGCTTCTGGGGCCGTATCTACGCAGATTATTCTCATCGATAACCTCAACATCCCATCCCGGCGTTTCATTAACAACACTAGCAACACATACCGGTCCTAAAGCCGTAGTTTTATTAGCAATATGGGAATAGATATTAAAGGCGGGGTAAGCAGGAATTATAATCCTTAACCTTAATCTTTTCTTCGATAAATCAAGCATACTACGCCCTTAGCTCTTCCTTCTTTAAAATATCTCTGCATTTCAAACAAACGATTAGTCTTTCTCTTTTTTCCTTTACCACTGTAAAAATTGTTACTAAATAATTATGCTGAAGCTTATCTGCGCATCTCATACAGTTATTCATTATAATCCCTCATTTTCTTTTAAAGAGTTGTTATGAATTTTAACTTTTCTTTACGAGTTAAATGCTTAATCTGGGCTTCGCGTTTACGGGCCTGAGATTGATTAAACATCTCCTCTTGATAAACTAGCTTAACCGGCGTCTTGTTCTGAGTATAAAAAGCGCCCTTTTTGGCATTATGCTCTTTAAGGCGACGGGGAATATCGGTAGTGATTCCAGTATATAGGGTTTGGTCGCTACACTGGATTATATAAAAGAACCAAGAAGGCATGAGTCCGGGAAAATTTATGTGCTTCTGCTTTGCTTGAAAGAAATCGATGAAAATTATTCCCTATAAACGTGATAGCACAGGGCCATTTTTTTATGCTTCAGTGTGAATTAGGCGATTAAGCACTCCACACCCTGCTCGCCTTGTCGGCTCGCGACGGTCGCTTGAGTGCCAAAATTTTTTCCAAACATTGGAAAAAATTTTGGGGTCCCCTCTGGGATAACATTCTTACTTATTTTAAGGGGGAACCCTTAAAATAAAACCTTAAAAATTAACTTTCTCCGCTGGCTCGGCTGTGCGCCTGCCTGCACGCTGTAGCGTCTCTAAGGAGAGAAACAGACACGTGCAGGCGCACTTGTGTCCTCCTCGCCTGTAGAGAATATGAAAGCATACCATCGGCTCGTCGTCCACCTGCTGCCTACTCAACTAAAACTCGTGGACGGCAGCAGTGTCGAGCCATCAGCCGAACTATACTGCTCCCCGTTAAGCTTTAACCAAAAATTTGGTATAATGGTTATGCTTAACGGAGGTGCTAATAAAATACCGAAAATGGGATTCAAAGACCAAAACAAGTATTATCTTAGAGCATCTAGAGCAACAGGTACCTGTTGCGACCATCTGCAACAAGTATCAAATCAGCCGTCATCTCTTCGCCTATTGGATGAAAGAATTCCAGGCCAAAGCATACAAGGTGTTCGATACCGAAAGACAGAGCAAGAAAGAACAGCATCTTAAGGATGAGAATAAGAAGCTTAAGCGAATCATCGCTGAGCTGACGATTGAGTTAAAAAAAACAGAATACGAGTTAAACAAAGAAGACGATCTATGAAGCGACGTAGAGAAGACACTCGTTTCCTTGAACTCATAAGCCCAATCAAGGCCGAACACCCCGCTTGGGGCTATCGGATGGTCTGGGCATATTTAAAGTACCATCTTGGGCACCAGGTAAACAAGAAGCGAATCTATCGCATCATGAAAGAGCACAATCTTCTTGTTAAACCGAACTTAAAGCTTAAGGCCAGGCGCGACAATCAGAATAACCCTCTAAACCCCGGGCAAGCCGCCCTAATCAATTCTGGGGTATCGACATGACCAAAGTCATAATTGAGTCGTTCGGTTGGCTGTATCTGGTCATAGTCCTTGATTGGTATACGAAAAAGATTGTAGGTTATTCAATCTCGACACGCTCGAGAGCAAACGATTGGCTTGATGCCGTTAATATGGCATGCAACAACCAATTCCCGAACAGCATATTAGGCAAGGACCAGGATCTATACTTAGTCAGCGATAATGGCTCGCAGCCGGCCTCTCTGGCCTTCATGAAAGCCTGCTCGGTCATGGAGATTAAAGAGATCTTTGCCAGTTACAGCAACCCGCGTGGCAATGCCGATACAGAACGCGCCATAAGAACTATCAAGCATGATTTTATCTGGGTGCGCGAGTTCCGCTCGTCCATCGAGTTTACTGAGCAGTTCGGTCTCTGGGTCGAGGGGTATAATACAGACAGGCCGCACTCGACCATTGGCTACCGTAGGCCTTGTGACTTTGAGAAAGAACAGTTAACGCTTATTACAAAAAATTCACTTGACTAATAGGGAGCATTACATTCTTTGGCAAAAAAGAAAATTTTCTACCGTCAAAATTTTGCCCTTTTGGATATCAAGGACCGAAAGACAAACACAAAGTTATCACTTGGCGAAAGTATCATTACTTCGCCTCCCTTCAACTGCGAGGCTCTGCTCTTTTTTTATCTTTCCTTGCTTAATATTAAGCAACTTTCCTACTTTTCCTTGTGAATTACTAAGGTCGCTCATATCAATTATTTCTTTGTAATATTTCTCTATTCTAGCCTTATCGCTTTTCAACTCGCTATCAAAAGGCTCAGATCCTTCACAGCCACATTTTACTTTAATGTAAAAACCTTTTTCAAAAGGAAGCATAAAGGACACATTCAAAACAACAGGTTGGGCAAAATTTTTAGGTGGGATCCTAAAATCTTCTTTGCAAATGACCCCTAATTTAAATCCAAAAGAGAAACTACCTGTCCAATTTACTCGGTCCGTCCAATCAAACCAAGCTTTGCAATTTTCACCTGGCATTTCATAGATTTCTACATTCAGAAAGGCATCTCTCGCAATACCTCTACCGTCATTGGTTATCATAAAGCCCGTCTGACACAGCACTTCATTCCCTGATTCTTTTCTATTTATCTTTGCTGGCCCAACGCTAAACATTAAAAAAACCCAAGGTTGCGGTCTTCGTCCAAACATTCCTGATCAAACCGCATGAGGAACAGGTGTAAAACTTGAACCAGCCCTCATATAATACTTATAATCATTGACGCATTGGTGCGGTGCACTTGTACTTTTAGTAATCAAAGTAGCAACGAAACCAGAATTTTTGCCGTTTTCTGCTATGCTAAAATTCTCTACTTTAGAATGAGGGGGTATCGTGCACGCAGAAACTGCGCTTTGCAGCAAAGAAACAAACCTAGCGACATTTTCGATTGGATGCTTAGCTCTGGCTACATCCGCACCATCGCTATCTCTCGAACAATCAATCCCCCAAATTATTACACCGCCCTCAGAATTCCCAAAACCAGAAATAGCCTTTGCTAAATTATTCCGATCATTAGGGTGCAATGTCTTACCTTTACCATCGTCGGCCGACTTCTTAAAATCTAAGAAAAGCTCCTCAGAGCTACGTGTGAGAATATAATCATCGATGGCCTTGAGTCCTTCTTCTTTGATCCTATTATAAATTTCCTGAGCCCTTTCTTCTTCCATCGTTTCACCTAGGTATCTTTTATTCGGTCTTTCCTAGCAATAATAGCTTGATGTTTTATTTCTAAATTAAATATCTGTTGACTTTATCATCAAGAGTGCTTTTATAATGGGGTTCGAGATCTTCTTTAACTTGCATCCACCTAATAGCTTTCATTATTATACCAAGTTCTTAAATTTGTCCGTGGTCTTTTTTTCTATGCAATCGATCTTGGATTCGTTGTTTAACTTCACTTTATAAAAAGCGGCAATTTCTTTGCACGTCTCCTTTATATTATCAAAAATATGATTATTTCTAATGGCGTAAGAAACATAAAGCTTCTTACTCTTTTCTACGTCATCTATATTGACAAGCGGTGATAAATTACCATACAACCATGGGTCTTCTGGCCTGAATAGATTTTTCAACGCATAAAGATACGCATACTTATAAAAGTTCTCTAACATTACAACGATACCATTAGGGTGTTTTTTAACGATAAAAGAAGCATTTTTTTTCAAGGAATTAAAATCTCTAAACGTATAATAATATAACCCGATAGGAGAATCTTTTATATCATTTTTCCTTGGGGGATATTTGTTAATATAGCCGTCTGTAGTATTATATTTTGATAAAACAAATTTTTTCGGACTATTTAATATATCAAAGCAAAACCGCCTGATATAATCAAATGTCATCCCAGAAGGGTTTTTTTCATAAAGGGCTACTAATATCGGGAATTTTCCTGTTCCTGTACCATGAAATAACGCACTAGAAAATATCTCGCCTCTTACTAGTCTGTAGTTATCCTTAAACTCGCGTAATCGCTTAAAATTAGTCTCTTTTATCAAATATGATAACGGGTGTAGAACACAAACAATGTCAGCCTTAAATTTATTATATGATTTTAGAAATGAAACACCTAAATCTCTATCATATAAATCGTTATCGCATATATTTCGTCCTTTTTGCCCATGTTTAAATTCTGACGTGGTATCATTATAAGGAGGATTACCTATCATTATCAAAAAGGCAGCAGGTCCAATACGGTATTTAGTTCTATCAACTTCCGTTAACGAATTTGTATGAAAAACATGATCCTGCTCAAAATGTTGTTTTAGAAAATTACAGGCATCTAAATCACAATCTGCTATTCGATAATCATAATAATGTTTGAGGCTAACTAAAAATGCTCCACAACCTCCAGCGCTATCGAATATAACAACATTTTTCTTATTATCCAAATAGGGCTGAATAAACTCATGAACTCTATCAACAAGCTCTTTTGGAGTATAATAACTGCCCTTTTGAATTTGCTTATTCTTCGGCAGATGTTCTGCTAAATGGACTTGCATAATAGTCACCTATCAATAATTTCAGGAAGCGTCTCTAGGATCTTGATAACATCATGATTATGTCGTTTAGAGGCCATTCCAAAGACTTTCATCATATATACAAGATTCAAAACATTGGCCGTATTTATGATATATACGAATTTATCGCCAGGATTAGATGACTTGCCGCGAAGGTCTGAAGCATTGTTAAACGCCTTTAAAGGTATGCAAAAATAGACCATTGGCTGAACACCGGACGCATATTGTTGTTTTTGGATAGATACTTCTATTTGTGTTTCGTCTAAGGTTTCAATCATATAAAGTGTCGGCAGTTTTATGCTCGTTTCCTCAAAATTGATTCCGTTCAAAGTAAGCTTGGCATGGCGTTCAACGCTTATGGCTTTTTCATCTATAAAGCTTTTATAACCCTCTATTTCTTTACGCAAATTTGCTACTTCTTTTTTGGAGATGAGTTCTAACGTCATAGCTTCATAGAATAGTTCCGATAATTCAGATGGATATTTTTTCTTTCCGTTACTCCCGATAAAATGTTTTCTTGTTAACTTTGTGCTTTTTGTGCCTTTTTCAACGTCATTCACAGGCACATCATAACCTATTTGCCCCTCCAAATATGTTTGATCATCAAAAGTGCCTTCTCTTGTTGAAAAAGTCTTTCCAAAATCTAGTCGATTTTTCCTTTTCTTAAACCTAAATTCCCCAGCGTTATTAGCTGGTATAGCCAACTGGATATTTTTTTCTTTTATAGTAAACTTCACGCTTTCCTCCTTCTTTAACCTTTGCTAGCCTTTTATCGGCAAGTAAGCAGTATTCTTTTTTTATCTCGAATCCGATAAATTTTCTATTGAGTTGATTAGCTGCAACTGCTGTGCTGCCACTTCCGATAAAAGGATCAAGAATTAAGTCATTTTCTAAAGTAGTCATACCTATAATCTCTTTTATAAAATGTTTCGGTTTCGGGGTTGGGTGATTAATAAAACCCTCGTCTGGTTCTACCATTTTTCCTGGAGTATCTTTAAATATATCAGTTTTGAACTTAACTAATTTGGGATTGCCTTTTTTAAAAACAATACACGACATATACTTTGTAATTCCTATTGGTGATCGAACCATACTTTCGGGGCAGTATAAAATAAACTGCCAAAAATAACTAAATGGGTTATTTTTAAACAAATGAGACAGAAATTTTGTGCTAAAGAACGTGATGAAAAAACTATCATTCTTTAGAACTCTATAACATTCGGGAAGCACATTATAAAATAGAGATAAATCTCTATCGTTTTTTATTCCGCTTGTATTTAATCCATATGGCGGATCAGTAAGAACGGCATCTATACACCCTGAAGGTAAATATTTTATTAACTCTAAGCAGTCACCACATATTATTTTATTGATAAAATCTTCAGGGTAACTTAGTTTGCTGTCAGAAGTTGTATTTAGAATAACCGCTGAATGTTCCATAAACATAAAAACCTCCACTTTTTAAGCGAAGGTTTTAATTATTTTTACGTGGCAGTTCCCCTTTCGAAACATACCACTTATTAACTTTTTCTTTTCTGACAACAAATATATCATACTCATTTTCTATTGTCAATGTTTTTCTGGCGATTTGGCACCGCTGACTTATTCTCTGCCAATGTATCTAAAACTACCCCTAAAGCTTTAGCAATACCAGCCATAGTTTGAAATGTGGGATTTTTTGATTCGCCAGATTCAATCTTAACAACTGTGTTATACGAAACATCGGCAAGGCGAGCCAGTTTCTCTTGTGATAAGCCCTTTTTAATGCGTAAATCACGTATCTTTTTAGCTAACATATTTTATCCTTGACAATAGATTAAATAGCATATAAAATCTTACTTGTAAATACTTATAGTTAAACTTTCACCTATAGACGTCTATATTCTACAATATCTTAGCCAATAAATAAACATCTTTTTTGCCCTGCTCTTTTTCAGGACAAGATAGGTTATTGTGGCGGGCGTGCCCGCACCACGCCCGCCCCAGAGATTTTGAAGCGCAGCGCGCAAGAGGCGGGGCATGACGCACCCTGTAGTTTCTTTCTTGTTGATTGCGGCATAGCGGCCGAGCTTCTTTCCTAAAAAAATTTTGTTTTTAAAGTGTAAAAAGAGCTAAAGCGAGGACGCACGCTGCGACCGTAGATATTTATATTGTTGTAGCGGCGAGCCACCCAGCACAAGCAT